>BNJU01004819.1_pt1 | contig 140016 bp, 144 predicted proteins | sample 8539281 | NCBI WGS metagenome assembly BNJU01 (sample SAMD00202456, study PRJDB9452) | human saliva metagenome | isolation source: human saliva | place: Japan
GGTGGTTTACTTGTAATGTCATAGACCACGCGGTTAACATGGGCTACTTCGTTAACAATACGAGCGCTGATCACTTGTAACACTTCCCACGGTAGGCGGGCGAAGTCGTCGGTCATCCCGTCGATAGAGGTGACGGCACGAATCCCGACCGTGTAATCGTAGGTCCGGCCATCCCCCATAACCCCAACAGACTTAAAGCCTGGGAGTACGGTGAGTATTGCCATACGTCACGGTCTAGGCCATGGTTGGCGATTTCTTCACGCAAGATAGCATCTGATTCACGGACGATTTCGAGTTTTTCTTCGGTGATTTCGCCGATAACCCGAATACCCAGACCAGGGCCTGGGAATGGTTGGCGCCATACCAAGCTGTCTGGCATCCCCGTGCTGTCCCCAAGGCACGTACTTCGTCCTTGAAGAGGGTGTTGAGGGGCTCAATCAACTCGAATTGCATGTCTTCTGGCAGACCACCCACGTTGTGGTGAGACTTGATGGTCTCAGCTGTCTTGGTCCCAGACTCGATGATGTCGGTGTAGAGGGTCCCTTGGGCTAGGAAGTCTACCCCTTCTAACTTAGCCGCTTCGTCATCAAAGACATAGACGAATTCATTGCCGATGATTTTACGTTTTTGTTCAGGGTCGCTCACGCCGGCTAACTTGGACAAGAAGCGGTCCTTGGCGTTAACCCGGATGATGTTAAGACCGAATTTACCAGCGAGGCTATCCATAACTTGGTCACCCTCGCCTTTACGCAAGAGGCCATGATCGACGAAGATACAGGTTAATTGGTCGCCGATGGCCTTCTGTAAGAGTACCCCTACGACGCTGGAGTCTACCCCACCGGACAAGCCAAGCAAGACCTTGCGGTCACCGACTTGTTGACGAATTTTGGCTACTTCAATTTCGATGAAGTCTTCCATGGACCAGTCGCCTTTGGCCCCACAGATATTGAAAGCGAAGTTGCGGAGCAAGTCATTCCCGTGCTCAGAGTGACGCACTTCTGGGTGGAACTGGACGCCGTAGATTTGACGGGTCGGGTTCTCGAAGCCGCCACCGGGCAGTGATCGTTAGACGCCGTCACGCTGAACCCTTCAGGCACTTGTACGATTAAGTCACCATGGCTCATCCAAACCTTCTCATGGCTATCTAAGCCAGCAAAGAGGCCTGTTTCACGTTGGTGAACATCTAACATGGAGCGACCATATTCGCGCTTGTTAGCAGATTCGACCTTACCGCCTAGAAGGTGGGTGGTCAACTGCATGCCATAGCAAATCCCTAAGATTGGAATCCCTAATTCGAAGATGGCGGGGTCAATGGTGAAGGCACCCTCAGCATAGACGCTATGTGGTCCCCCTGAGAAGATAATCCCCTTGACATTGCCTTCGGCTTGAATGTCGGCAGCACTGGTATCATTGGGTAATAGTTCACTGAAGACCCCAAATTCCCGAATGCGGCGGGTAATCAACTGGTTATACTGACTCCCAAAATCCAACACAATAATTTTCTCTAACGATGCCTGTGTTTTCATGCTTTGCTCCTTTACTTCATCTTGTTATTGCCTATTGTACCAAAACCCTGTCCCGGTGTCATTAAATGTAGATGAGAGTTAGACTGACTAGTCCCAACCCTATATATAACAAAAAAAGGAGGGTTGCCCCTCCTCGGTGATGCGGCCAAGAAGACTCGAACTTCCACGGGGATACCCCACTGCCCCCTCAAGACAGCGCGTCTGCCATTCCGCCATGACCGCAAAATCACTACTCGATTATTATAGCATCCTGGACTAAGCATGGCAAGCAATTTTTCAGAATTTTATTGCTAGCCTCCTTGCCCTAAATAGAAAAGAGGCTGAGACAAAAGTCTCAACCTCTCTTTTCAAAACTAGGCTTGATCTTCAGGACGTTTGGTCGCGACGAAGCCTAATCCGGCTAGTAAGGATAGGGCAGCTGCGCTGAAGAGTAAGGTTTGATCACTTTCACCAGTAGCTGGCAATTGTCCCTTGCCCTCACTTGGAGTTAATTGAGCAGCCTGAGCCACCAATGGTCCGCCAGCTTGTTCTGCTGGGGTAGCTGGCTGGCTAGGAGTAGATGGTTGACTTGGCGTTTCTTGACGCTTACCGAAGCTCACAGCATAGAGGCTGAAGTGGTTAACCGTCAAGGCTACACGGCCATCGGCCATCATTTCAAATGGCACTTCATTGACGATTTCCTTGGTGTCGCTAGTCAAGTAGTATGCCTTGGTTACAGCCTTGTCCACTGGGAAGATGACCTTAGCATCACCTTTGACAGGGACTTCCTTGCCGTCTTTGTTGAGGAAGCTGATTTCATAGGCTTGGTGCTCGTCTTCGCCTAGGGCTGCCAATTTCTCTTTGAGCGGTACAACAGATACTGCCACAATGCTTGGATCCAAGTGTTTGGTTGGAATCTTAACCGAAACGCGCGTATCGCCGTCATTATCCTCGAAGGTCGCTTCGGTCTTGTCCGCATTGAGGGTCACCTTGACCCCCTTGGGTCTCATAGAGTGGTAACTTGGTACCTGGTTGGTCTGGTTGACTTGGTTGACCTGGCTGACCTGGTTGACCTGGCTGGCCTGGTTGGCCTGGTTGACCTGGTTGACCCGGCTGGCCTGGTTGACCTGGCTGGCCTGGTTGACTTGGCTGGCCTGGCTGACCTGGCTGACTTGGTTGATCCGGCTGACCTGGCTGGCCTGGTTGGCCTGGTTGGCCTGGTTGGCCTGGTTGGCCTGGCTGACTTGGCTGGCCTGGTTGGCCTGGTTGGCCTAGGCCTGGTTGACCTGGCTGACTTGGTTGACTTGGTTGACTTGGTTGACTTGGCTCAGGCGCCTTGATTTGCTTGAGGTAATCAACTAGACGATCCAAGGCCGCCTTAGTTATCAGATTATCTTGGTTCAAGCCTTGATAATATGCTTCTACAGCAGTGGCTGCTTGACGAGCTACCTCACTATCAATGCCTTTAACGCGTGCAAGTTCCGCTTGATAAGCTGTCATATCCAATGGCGTATCCACTACTTCTGGCAAGACAAAGCGCAATTCAGCCGCTGATTGGAAGGCTCCGCCATCCCCATAGGATTCCGTCCCAGTAATGGTAGCTTTCTTAATCTTGATTGGTTTATCGAACGGAATAACCTTGGTTGTGGCATCATTTGCCCAGCCGTCAAATTCAAAACGGTGTTCCTTACCCGTCTCGTCTACCAAGACCAGGTTCCCTTTTTTGAGGCGACCGTTAGCACCATCTTGACGTGGGACATATTCAAATCGAGTCACTTCCAGTGGTTGCTTAAAGGTTACCGTCCCAGACTCGCCAATAGCACGTCGATCCCATGGTGTATGCCATAATGTCCCCGTATCCCCGTCAAAGGCATACCAGAACTCTTCCCCCTTCGTGGGCTGGTGCTTCCACTGATTCGATATCATCCCATCCTGGGCTAGTCCGTTTGACTTGTAAAGCTTCCTTAGCAGCTTGCACGGCAGCTACCAGTTTGTTTGCATCTTCAACACTAATGTCATCTTCTGCTTCGGTCAAGGCTAAAATGGCATTCTTGTAGGCTTCTAGGCTAGCAGGAGTGTAGTTGCCATTGACCACTGGCGTATTTTCCTTGTAGGCTTCATCCACAATTAACTTACCGGTTAAGTTTACTTCTTCAATCTGAAGATTATCCATCATGAAGTCCTTATAACCGCGGAAATCCACGGCGCTGCCGGTCTCACCCTTATTATCGGAGGCTTTGTTGGTAGAGTAGATCCCGATCCAAGTGTTGCCAGAATCCGATGCTTGTACAATAAAGCTAGCCTTACCTGGCTTATTGGATCCTTCCCAGGTATTACGCAAAGCATGCATCTTAAGCTTGCTGCGACGAGTATATTCGCCATCCCCTTCAACAAAAGCATAGGCATCATGAGACCCTGCTTCATAGTCGAAGGTGACACGGTAGGTCTTGCCAGCTTCGAAGCGGAAGTTTTGTGGAATAGTTTGATAGACAAGTCGATCCCGTCCGGTTAACCCATTAGTCTTGAGGGACCAGTTACCCTCAATAACATCGTTAATTTTCTTACCGTTCCAGCCCCGTTGGGTATATGGATCGTGGCGTTCTGACAAGTGAGTACGGTTATCAGAAACACCCTCTACGTTCCCCACAACAAATGGGAAAATTCCCTGTGGTACTTCTTCAAAATCTTGTTTGAAGGTACCCGGAGTCGTATTATGACCACCACTATACATATTGGACTGATTCTCGAAGATTCGAATTTCATCGAAGTAGGTAGCATCCTGATCAGCATCACGACCTAAGGTCAGAGTCACATTGCTAACATCGGATCCTGTTGTAAAGAAAACATACATATTTTGGAAGTAACTGCTATTGTCCACCGTCGCATTCTTAGCTGAAGTGTTATGGGCATGTGCTTGGACGTAGTTCTTAGCAATAGATTTATAGGTATAGTTACTGATGGTCTGATTGCCGGATTTAATGGTGATATCCGCCTTAGCATTGCTACGGTTATCCACCCCAACATAGACGGCATAACGGGTATTAGGCTTCAAATCCGTCAGTTTCTGTGTCAAGGTCACACGTTCCTTGTTGCCTGCAATACGCAGCATTTCATTAGCGCCTTGGGACTTAACGATTTGAGCATTTTGGCTATCTCCTGTCTTAGTCCAATGATCTAGGCTACCACTATTAAATCCTTGGTCATAGAGATGCATGCCTTCGCTCCAGGTCATGGTCCGTTTACCTTGGGCTACTTTGTAGAGAACATAAGGTTGATTAGCGAGCGCATCAATGGTGATTCGGCCTTGGCTATCAACGGCTAGTTCTACTTGTTCCTGTTTACCTTGGTCGGTCAACTTGTAGAGATAGACCTTATCACCGCGCCAAGCTTCTGGCAGGGTCCAGGTGGTTTGCCCAGCTGTCTTGGAGAAGAAGTACATTTTTTCTTTGTCGCCAGTCAAGGCTTTACCGTTAGCATCCCAGTTCCATGGGGTCAGGTAGGCACCAGCATTTTCAATCACACGACCGTTGAGGGTGACCGTACGTTGACGGTAGCCGGCTTCATTTGGATCGTTAGATAGACGCTTGATGACGATTTGGTCGCCGGCTTCATTAGCCAAATGCACTTCCATTTCTGGAATCCAATTGTAGGTTTGACCATTATCTGTCATTTGGACAGGGTGGCCGTTGACCCATTTGGTGACTTTATAGTGTTGGAAGAATTTGGTCATGACATCGTGTTCGAAGAGGTTGGTAATATAGCCCTCATAATCACTGCGACCTTGCCAACCTTCGAAGTCCTTCATGTCGTAACCACCCAGGAGTGGATAGTTGGTCGCCCCGCCATAACGTGGATAATCCCCTACCCAGGCATCTTTCTGGTGGTTGCGGATGAAACGAGCAATATTGGAGTTAATACCCTTGTTGGTATAACCACCATAGGTTAGGTCAGCTGCCCAGTGTTGGAAGGTGGAATCATATTCACCCCCGTGGCCCCACTCAATGGTGAAACGCCAACCTTGGCTATTGATTTCCTTAGCGATAACATGGGTAGCCCAAGCACCGTTGTCCCCGGACTGGCCGTTGCCCCATACGTCTAGGTAAATAAAGTCGAGGCCTTCCCCCAAGGTTTCTTTGAGGTCTTTCCACCGTTTGAGACGGTTATGAGCTAAGTCGTAAGCCGCATCAATGTTAATCCCTTGGTCTAGCCAGTTCCAACCATAGCTATAAGTCCCGTCTTCGCGTTTGCGCAAGATTGCTTCGCTAAAGTATTTAGATTCTGGATAGGTTTCAGAAGCATTGACATGAATCCCCAGTTTTGCCCCGTATTGCTTGGATTTTTCAATCAGGGTCTTGAAGTCTTTGACGCCCCCAATACGACGCCCAATATCGGCATAGTTGAGGTGGCCAGAGTCGTGCCCTTCACTGCCGTAACCCTTAAGCAAGACAGATTGGCCTAGGCCATCCGTATGCAGATTGACTTTCTTAATCCCGTCTAGGGTCATGAGGAATGGGTTTTGGGCATGCGAACCGAAGTTCATGGCAATCCGGTAAGCTACCAGATCCGGCACATTTTCGGCCCCTTTAGGGTTGTTCATAATATTTCGATAGGCGATGGCTCCATCTTGCCAGTCAACTTGTTTGTCCTTATTAAGGTCTTGAGCAAATACCACCTTGCTACTTGGCAATTCGAGGGTATATTCAGGATAAACCAGTTTGCCATAGGCCCGTTGGTAGTAGTAAGGCGAGCTTTGAATCCCGATATAGTTAACGCCGGCTACGCGTTGCTTGAAGGCGGTCAGACGGGTAAAGTCTTCAGAGCCACCGCCGTAGCTAAATTGAGAGTTGCTCCAAACCCCGGCTGCGACTTTGTCAGAGGAAACAAAGCCATACATGAAGCCATAGGCGAAGTCATCCATCTTACCTGGCACTAAGTCCACATGGCTATCACCTGCCCGGTGGGTATTATTGGACATCCAAGAACCATCGAACTTAGCCCCAGTTTGATTAGAGCCGACAGAAACTAGGGTGTTACCTGGGAATTCAATCGTCGAAATCAATTTACGAGGGTTATCGATTTCCTTGCCCATGGTCACCAAGTTCTTGTTTTCTACCTTGGTCACATCAAAGTGCAGTTCATTGCCCACTACCTTGACTTGCACAGTAATAACCGCATCAATAAAGGCTTCAGGATTCTTAACCGTCAGCGTGTACTCGGCAGTCGCTTGATCCACCTTGCGGTAGGTCACTTGAGGCTTAACATCGGTTCCGTTAATGCTGAGCTTGTCTAGTTTTTGCACTTGCCCGGTCATAGTATGGCCGCCGAACTGATAGTGCTTGATGCGTGGGAAGAGGGTATCAATTTCAGCATCTAAGACGTCCGAACGAATGCGGTCGTAGACAACCTCTTGGTCGTTAGCTACTAGGCCTGGATCTACTGCTCCATTATCTGGTTGACTTGGCTTGAGGTTAGACTGGTCGTCTGCCTGGACAGCCACAGTCGTCCGTTCATTGCCCCAGGTTGCCGCCTTGAGGTAAATTTTATTTTGTCCTTCTAAGGCTGTCTTCACTTCTTCAGGCACTAGTAAGGTATCAAAGAGGCTCTTCCCATTGTTAGTGGCATTGAGCTGGCCATCCTTCTTGTAAGTGATAGAGAGATTGTTGACCTCTCCTGCTTTAGGGGCTGCTACCCGGCCTTTTTGATACCAGGTACTAGCCTTAGGCGATTTATATTCCCAGAACCAACCATCGCGGTCGTAGCCGACGAAGATATGGTTGGCAGGGTCCTTATACTTGAGGAAAACCCCAAAGCGGGATTGTTTTTCTGTTGATAGGTCCTTGAAGGTCAAGTTAACACTGGCATTGCCGTCTTGGTCCACTTCCAACCCCTTTTTCTCAAAGAGGGCAGGGTTCTGGCCGTTATCATTCTGAGCAGTAGAAGCCAGTTTATTGTAACGTACGCCACCTTCTTCCACGACTTCGACGGTCCCTTTACGGCTGCCGGTCGCAGTCCAGTCTGGTGCTACTGCTTTGTCTTCAGTCGCCGCAGGACTCGGATTAGGGCTTACCTCCTCAGTGGCAGCAGGACTTGGGGTCTCTGTCGCTGGTGCCTCAGCTGGGCTAGTCGCTTCTGATGGAGTCTCTGTCGGCTGCGGGGTAGCTGTTGCTGTAGGGGTAGCTTCCGCACTTGCAGCTGGCTCAACCACATCAACGGCTCCCGCCGGAACAGGCTCTACCTCACTGGTGGCTGGGGTGTCGGAGACAGCTTCTTGGGCCGATACGTTTGGACTTTGGCCTAAGAGAAAGGCCCCAATAATGACGGAGCAAGTCCCAACACTGAGCTTACGAATGGAAAAACGACACTTCTTATCAAACAAGTTTTGAATCGAATTTCGCATGATAATCCTCCTTATAAAATATAATAGTTTCTTACCCCTCTATTATATTGTATCCCCTTACAAAATGAATTATAAATTCTTGCTGAATCATTTAGATTTCTTGCGATATTTGTCTTTTAATTACGTTCCTTATGGTTGCAAAGCTTGTTGTCTAGCAAACCCCATAATTTCTTAAATTTCTCTGTCTATACAGACCTCGGGCACAAAAAAGAGGCTGATTGATCAGCCTCTTGAATATTAATGATGTCTGCGTGCTAAGTCTTGGAAAGGCAAGCCCCGGTCTTGGGCCCAGTTACGCAAGTCTCCTGTCAGAATCAGGTCAGTGGCCTGAAGTTCTTGCCAGTCACGCGCACCTAGAAGCAGATAGAGTTGGCGCAATTGCTCCTGCCAAGCTCTGACCCCTTCAATGGTCGCTTCAAGACCCTTATTTTCCAGATAGTGTAGGAAGTAACCGGCTAGGCCTACAGCTCTAGCTCCCATGGCAAGGGATTTGATAATATCAATGGGTTGATGAATACCGCCACTAGCTAAAATCTCCAACTCGACAGGTGCTACTCGCGCTTCCAAGAGCGATTCTGCCGTCGTCTGGCCATATTGGTAGAGGGCTTGGAATTGAGGCGTCTCGTGCCGTTGATCTTCAATCTGGATGAAATTAGTTCCACCCGACCGCTGACGTCCACTGTCTTCACGCCTACTTCAGCCAAGCATCTTAAGGTTTGTTGACTCATACCGAAGCCTACTTCCTTAATGATAACCGGGCAATCCAGGCCATTGACTAAGCGCTCAATTTGCTTTAACCATTGGCTAAAGTCGCGGTCCCCCTCAGGCATGACCACTTCTTGGGGCCGGTTGAGGTGGATTTGCAAGGCATTGGCACCCATGGCCTCCAAGACTCGCTGAGCCGACTCTAGGCTGTGATGGGCCCCCAGATTAGCTAGGATAAATCCATCTGGATTGACCCGGCGCATCACTTGATAGCTAGTCGCCACTGTCGGATCCTTGACCATGGCACTAGCCGAACCAGTCGCTAGCGCTAGCCCCGTCTCCCGCGCCACGATAGCGAGTTGCTCATTGTATTGGCCGGTTAACTTGGAACCACCCGTCATGGCATTGATGTAAAAAGGAAAGGCATGAGTGTGCCCTGCCCACCGAGTAGTCAGGTCAATCTCATCTTGAGACAGGAGCGCCAAGGGATGGTGGACAAAGCGTAGTTGATCGAAGCAACTAGCAGTTTGAACCCCAGCCTGTTGGGCCAAGGCTAAGTGAAGATGGTCGGCCTTACGATGGGCCACTAAGTTTTCTTCTTGCATTAATTTCCTGCCTCCTTAGAGGGCCTTTGAGGCGCCCCTATCTCTAGTTCGACTAAGGTGATGCCGGCTGCCTGCCAAGCTGCCGCCAACTCTTTCTTGAGTCCTTGGCCTTGGCCGACCGCAATCCCGCAGTCTCCCCCTCCAGCCCCCGAGGATTTGGCCTCGAATTGATAGGCTTTGAGCGATAGTCACCGACTCTCGTAAAGGTCGGTGTCTCAATAGAGAGGGTATTGTGTTTTTCAATTTGTAGTAGTAAATGTCGGTAGTCAGCCAGGCGCGATTGGATGGCTAAGCTGTCGCCGGTCTCAAAAGCCTCCTTGATGGCTTGGACTGTCTCCTTGGCCGAGCTTAGAAAGGTCTGGTAGGCGGCACCGGACCGGTCCTGCCACTGGTCAATTAAGTTGTCGGTAGAAGCTGGCACGCCAGTCCAGCCTACTAAGACCTCTAAATCCGCTGGCGCAAACATAGGCTGGATAACCAGGCTAGGCCAGTCTTGACTCAGTAGGGATAAGATAGATTGGTTTGCTAGGGTTTCTTGTAGCCAAACCCGGTCTGGGGCCACATAGTAGAGCCAGCCACCATAAGCATTGACCGCTAAATCAGCCAGACTCCCCTTGGAACCTAGACGCATCATAGCCATAGCAGCCAACTTATAGTGCATGAGCGACGACTTAGCCACCAAGCCATAGAAAGCCAACAAAGCTTGAATAACCGCCACCGTCACTGCCCCACTAGAGCCAAAGCCGTATTTCCGACCATTGTCTGCTAGTAGCTGACTTTTTATACTTAGGCGATAATCTTGTAAAGGGCGCCCCACTTGCTCAACTAAGTCTTCCACTATTTGCATAGCGGCTAGAACATAGCGCCACTGAGCCGAATCAGCCTCATAGAGATTTGCCCGCTCATAGTGCCAGTCTTCTAAGCCTGGCAGATTAGACTGGAGCAGACCTCGGCCTGGCCAGGGGCTAATGCCCACTTGGCAATGCAAATACTGGCTAACTGCGAAGAGCAGAGCCGGTTGGTCTGGGGTCAAGACAGCATACTCGCCTGCCAGGAAGAGTTTGCCGGGTGCTCACCCTGATTAGTCCCAAAAATTAAGTTCAGGTGCCAAATTAAAAAGCTCTAAAAGCTGATCCATTGCTTCCATGGGCTGCCTCCTTCTTAGTCATTAATAGGATAAGGTGCGGGGCCAGGATAGGCCACCGCCAATTGCTTGGAATCAAATTCGGTCATAAAGCGATCGCGAATAGCCTCTGCTTGACTTGCTGGACAGAGAACCTTGACATTAGGGCCAGCGTCCATGGTGAAATAGGCGGTGAAGCCTTCTTGCCGTAGTTGTCGCACCAAGTCCATGGCCTTGAGCGAATCCGCCTCCCAATAGCTAAAGCTTGGGTTGGCCGCAATCATGGTCGCATGCATCTTCATGGCATTGTGTTCAGCAATTTGGCCGACACGGTCTAGGTCATGGGCTAGAATAGCAGGTTGAATGGCAGCCAAATCCTTGGCAACTTCATCAGGCCACAAGGCATAAAAAGGCGATGTCTCCATGGTCAGGGCCATGCCTTGGCGGCTAGAAATCTTTTTGGTTCCTTTGTTGACCATAACGACTAGCATGGCCAAAGTCCCAGTCAGTCGCCTCAAAAGGTTCAGCATAAGAAGAGTCGCTGTCCTCGCCCTGGCCCGCATGCCAAATAACGAAACCACCAAAGAGACTACGGCTAGCAGAACCTGAACCCTGACGGGCTAGAATAGATAGTTGACGTTGGGATAAGTCTAGGCCTAAGGCGGCATTGGTCGCACAGGCCAAGGCTGCGTAGGCAGAAGCCGATGAGGCTAAGCCGGCTGCCGTCGGCACATGATTGGTGCTGGTCACTAGGGCCCGGCAATCAGTCTGGGCCAGCGCGCGAAAACGGTCTAGGAAGGATGAGACTTTGGCTACTTGGTTAGCCTCTTGCTCCTGACCATCGAGAATAAAACGGTCATGGGCTAGCTGGGTATCAAAAGTCACTTGGGTATCGGTGTAGAAGGCATCTAAGGTCAGTGACAGGGAACTGGTCACCGGCAGGAAGAGGGCTTGGTCGCGTTTGCCCCAATACTTAATCAGGGCGATATTGGTATGAGCACGATAAGTCGCGCTCCCTTTCGGCTGAATCATAGGGCTCCTCCTCCTTTTAAATGGCCATGGTCCAGGTACGGCCGGCGCCTGCCTGACGCATGGCCTGGCTGATGGCCTCGGCCTGCTGGGCCTGGCTGGCTAGGGCAATGACACAGCCGCTCAAGCCTCCACCCGTTAACTTAGCACCTAGGGCACCCGCTAACCAGGCGGATTTGACAATATTATCCACTCAGGGGTCGAAACCTTGAGTCGGTTGGAGATAATAGTGGTTGTATGTCATTAGACGACCTAAGGCCACCAAATCTCCTTGGCGGATGGCCTGATGGGCTTGAATGGTGCATTCCCCAATGGCTGCCATGGTCTTCATGACCTGGTCAGGTCGGTCTTGCGCTAGCTGAGCTACTTGAGGCGACAGCAAGCTTGGTTTGGCCTGCCTGGCCGCTATCGGCAATCACCAGATAGCCTCCTAAGTTCATTTGGAAGGCTTGTGGTGTTAGGCCCTTACGATAGAGGGCGGGCTGTGTGGTCGAGGTCATCAAGGTATCCAGGCCACTTGGCGCACCGTGAGCCAAGACTTCAGCCTTGTTGACCATGTAGTGAGCACTTCCTGAGTCAGACTGACCCTCATAGTAATCGGCCAAAGCCCGAACCAAGGCAACCGCCACAGCGCTGACGACCCCATGCCTCTTTCCTGAGGTATGTCGCTATCAATACGGATATGGATGGCCGAGGCCTGATTTTTAGGCGCGCAATGTTCCTGAGCCAAACTAATGGCGGCTTTGAACATTTTGCAGTTCTTGAGGCGCATCTGCCAAAGGCCCCTTGTAGTAGCGACAGGACAAATAGTCTGCCTGGTGTTGGGTGGGTGTTACCCGGACACGGATGGCTACAGCCGGCACTGGCAAGGCAATGGTCGGGTAATCGTAGACAACGGCATGCTCCCCCATAAGGATGACTTTACCGTGGGCGGTCCCCATACCTACTGGGCTCTCCGCTACTTGGCTTTTTATATTTAATTCTTTATGTTGATTTTCTAGCATCTTTTTAGGCACAAAAAGGTCCCCTTTACGAGTCAATTCGTCATGTTCTATTGTAGCGCATCCCAGGAAAAAGTGGGATTTTTAGGGAAAGTTTTAAGCAATCTTAAACTTTCTTAGATTCTGTGGTAAAATAAGCCTAAGCATCCCCGTCAGGAGGTATCTCATGTCATTGGAAATGTTCACGCGCTACGCGCCCCAAGAGTGGCAAAAGCTCCACCAAGAGGGCCAACCTATACCCCAGGTCCATGAATTGGCTCGACTGGTCTCACTTAATGACCGCCTGTCTCAGGCAGACGTGTCCACTATCTATGCCCCTATGATTCATTATTTGGATATGATGATGACCTATCAACAAGCCTATCAGTCCGCCAAGTATCAATTTCTGCAGGGCCAAAACCACCCTCGCTCCAATCCCACCAGCCTTTTGTCATTGGGATTTCAGGGAGTGTGGCGGTCGGCAAGAGTACGACGGCCCGGGTCTTACATGAGCTGCTGAGCCGGACCTATCCAGAGCGCAAAGTCGCCCTGATGACCACTGATGGTTTTCTCTATCCTAACGCTGAATTAATTCGGCGTGGCATCCTAGGCCGCAAGGGCTTCCCAGATTCCTATGATATGCCTCGCCTCCTAGACTTCATGCAGCGTATCAAGACGAGCAAAGGGCCAGTTAGCTACCCTGTTTATTCCCACCAGGTCTATGATGTCTTAGTTGAGCAAGAAGCCGTCATGGAAGATCCCGACATTCTGATTGTGGAAGGGATTAATGTCTTGCAACTGCCACAGAACCAGAAACTCTATGTCAGTGACTTTTTCGATGTCTCAATCTATATTGACGCTAATCCTGTCCATATTCAACGTTGGTACATGGAACGTTTCGAGCTCTTGCTGGACTTGGCCAAACAAGATCCTCATAACTACTATTTCGAGCTGTCCCAAAAACCACGCGAACAAGCCCGGCAGTATGCTAACGAGGCTTGGCAGACCATTAACCTAGTTAACTTAATTCAAAATATCGCCCCCACCCGTGAACGGGCGGACCTTATTCTGCATAAGGCCTCCAACCATTTGGTGGACAGCATTTATGTTAGAAATTACTAGAACTTCAACTAAACAAAAAAAGTCGCCACAAGTTAAACTTATGGCGACTTTTTATTTAAGTAATAGATTTAGAAATCTGCTGGCAACTTAGGCACAATCCCTAAGCCCTTGGTGCCATCACCCGTATGGGTACCAATTACGGGACCAATATTGGTATAGCTAAGGGGCATACCAGGATAGGCATCCTTCATCATTTTATCCAACACCTTTAAATCTTCTGGCGCACCAGCTTGGCCAATGCCGACATGCACGCCTTGAGGGTAGCGTGTTTGCCATTCTGCCACTAGTTCCACCATGCGACGGTAAACCTTCTTGGTTGTACGGATTTTTTCAGTGACAGCAATCTTGCCTTCTTCAAAATGAAGCAAGGGACGAATCTGTAAGATATTACCCAAGATGGCACTGGAAGCCGACAGACGGCCACCCTTAACCAAGTTATTGAGATCTCCTACCATGAGATAGACATCCGAATGACGAGCCGACCATTCTAGGCGACGCCCCACTTCCTCTGCTGACAAACCTTGGTCAATCCAGCCTAAGGTTTCCTTAACTAAGATTTCCATGACCATGCAGGATGAGCCAGAGTCTACCGCATAAGCGTCTAATTTATCCTCATACTCGCTCAAGAGCATACGGGCAGTTTGATAGGTTCCGCTGATTTCACTGGAGAGGTGAATAGCATAAACCGTATCATAGCCAGCAGCCACTAATTGGTCCAAGAGGGCCAAGTAATCCCCTGGTTGGGGTTGAGAAGTTGTCGGTAATTGGCTTTCAGACTTGAGGCGGGTGTAAAATTCATTTAATAATTGCAGATCCGATGTATCCTTCATGACTGAGCCATCACTGAAATTAACCGACAAGGCAACTTGATAGACGTCTGGATGTTGGGCTAAGGCCTCCGATAAGTAGGCAGTAGAGTCAACAATCACAGCTGCTTTCATCAACATTCCTCCTTAATTCAAAAATACGCTCCAGAGGGATTATATCAAATATCGCGCCAAATGTCTTGCCATGTGGTAGAATAATGTGGAAAGGAGGCGCCCCAATGAACTATCTGACCATTGATCAAGCCAGTGTCCACGAAATCGAAATCAAGAAGTCCCGCTTCCTCTGCTATCTCTACTCTCTACAGGATGCAGCCTGACTTTCCACCAATCCTTGTCGCCTTGCGTAAGGAACATTACAAGGTCGCGCATCATTGTAGCGCCTATATTATCGGCCCTGATTCCCTGACCCAGAAAATGAGTGATGATGGGGAACCTGCAGGCACAGCCGGTGTTCCCATGCTGGAAGTGCTTAAACAACGTCAGTTGACTAATCTAGCCGCCGTGGTAGTCCGCTACTTTGGTGGGATTAAGCTAGGTCAGCCTCATTCGTGCCTATTCCAGTGCAGTCAGTGAAGCCTTGAATCAGGCTACGATTGTTGCCAACGTCAACCAATTGCTAGTAGCCTTAGAACTGGGCTATAACCAGGTCGATTCCTTCCAGTATTTTCTGGACCATAGTGACTTGGATGTCACGGTTATGGACACCGAGTATGCCGGCCAAGTCACCTATACTTTGGCTATCTATCAAGACCAAGCTGCGACCCTAGAAGCCCAACTACGCGACCGTTTCAATGGCCAAATAGGCTGGCTAGAACTAGGCGAGGAAACCGTCAATGTCCCCGTTAAACAAGCAGCCGACCAAGACTAAGATATATACAAAAGACCCGAGACAAGTGTCTCGGGTCTTTGTTTTTCTAAAATTTTCGAAGAAGCTCTGCAACCAGTTAACAAAGGCACCTTGCTTGAGATTGTCAGGCAAGACCTGTTCCACAACCGCTACATGTTGTTCAAAAGAGCGGTTCATGATTTTCTGGATTTCTCTCAGGCGCATATCGCGCCCCTGCTGTTCTGCCGTCGCAATCTGCTTGAGAACCTCGATATAACTGTAGGCCAGACTCAAAGTCAAACCAGAAGCAATGGCTCCCGTCACAGCGCCACCCGTTACTGTTCCTAAGCCAGGTAGAATCTTGAAGACAGATGATACCACGAGTTTACCCACCAAAGTCGTGCCACCGGTCCCACCTAAACCCATGACCAAGCTAATTAACTGAGATTTCTCTAACGACACCCCGAAGATGGCCGATAGATGAGCTAGCATGGTAATTTGCATGGGAACTAGAAGCGTCGCGTCCGCTACCGGAATTGGCACAAAGCCAACCCCAAATGCAGTCGTCACATAGGTTTGCGCCCAACGCCTAGCCTCTTTGACCTTTCTTGCCAAATCGACCTGTTGGGCGTTGATAAAAGCCCGGTGAACTGACTCCGGCACTAAACTTAGACTCAATTCCAGGAGCTCATTCAAACCATGAGGCGGAATCAGGGCCTGTTTAGGCAGGCTATAAGCCTTGGCCAGAATAGGCACAATCCCCTTAACTGGCAGGGGCATTGCCTGTAACTGATTAAGAAATTCCTGGTTACCTGGATCCAGTTGTTGGGTCAAGACCAGAATAACCGGCACATATTGGGCCAAGGTCTTGATGATTTCTAGTTCCATGGCTTCAATTCTAGCCATGGTCGAATTCAAGCAGTAGTAGACCACGTGAATTTTATCGCGCGGGTCGCCTTGACGTTTTTCAATCAGGAGATCCGACAAACTAGCTAAGACCTCCCGCTGGGATTCAGCTGTCAACTCCAGCCCTTTGGTATCATAGAGGGTCAGAGGCACGCCTTCCTTGGTAATGCGCACTAGCTGTTGAGTAATGGGTAGCCCGGCCCCTGTGCTTGCCAGATTTTCCCGGAAAAGAGCATTAATGAGCGTGGATTTACCACTCCCAGTTTTACCCGCTACTAGGACATTGAGGGGCTGCATCTTGTCAACTTCAGTCTGGGTTTTATTGAGTAACTCATCCACCACCGGTGTTGACCCGACGCTTGAAAAGTTGATTTAGTTGGCGCATAGGCCACCTCCTGGACTGACATTAGTCGTTGTTACGACTAGATAGAATAATCAAACGGAGCAACTGTAAGGCTGTAGCACTGGCTGCCGCCACATAGGTTAAGGCTGCTGCATTAAGCACCTTGCGGGCAGCCGGCATTTCTTCTGGGGCCAAAAGTTGGTTTTGTTCCAAAATTTTAAGTGCCCTCGCACTCGCATCAAATTCCACTGGCAGGGTCACCACTTGGAAGACTAGGACTAAGGAGAAGAGAATAATCCCGAATTGGACCAAGCCCATCATTTGGAAGATAAAGCCGGCAATAATAACCGGCATGGCTGCTGCTGAACCAATTTGGGTCACAGGCACTAAGGCATTACGCAATCGGAGCGGGAAGTAGTTCTCAGCGTCTTGAACTGCGTGACCACATTCGTGGGCAGCAACCGCAACCGCTGCAACCGAAGTCTCCATATCAGTCGCATCAGACAGACGCAAGACCTTGTGACGGGAGTCATAGTGGTCAGTCAAATCACCTGAAACATGTTCGACTTGAACATCGTTAATCAGGGTTTGTCGCAGAATGGCTTGAGCCACTTGGCGACCGGTCGTGCCTTTGCTAGTTTCCCATTCGCTGTATTTGCTGAAGGTGGATTTTACTTTCCATTGGGCATAGCCAGCAAAAGCCATCCCGATAATGATTAAGAAGTAAGTTGGGTCAAATAAATATCTCATGGATATCCCTCCATTATTTTCAAGTTATACCTTATTATATCAAGTTTAACGACCCTTGGCATCTTTTAGGCTGAGCCCTTTGGGAAAACTTAAGAAATCTATTATCCACCAAGTCATGACAAATGTCACATCATGTCATGACAGGCGCTACTACTAGCCTTCGATTGCTTGGCCTATAATAAAACCATCAACAGCAAGGAGGGAACTATTATGAGTCTCATTAATGTAAAAGGTGCCGGCAAAACCATCAAGGGCCGCCCCATCTTACAAGATATCAACTTCTCGATTGAGGCTGGCGAATGCATCGCCCTCATTGGTCCTAATGGGGCCGGCAAGACCACTTTGATTGAACTCTTACTTCATGACAAAATCCTCAGCCAAGGGTCCATTACCATTAAGGGAATGGCAGTGGGTAACCGCAAACTCAAAAGTACTATCGGTCTCCTACCTCAGACTAACGAACTCCCTAAGAACCTCAAGGTCAAAGAATTAATCAGCTTCTTTCAATCCATCTATGACTACCCTTTGACGCAGGAAGAAATCCAAGATATTTTGCGTTTCAGTCCAAGCCAATACAATCAGATGACCCAATCCTTATCCGGTGGTCAACGCCGCCTGCTAAGCTTCGCCTTAACCTTGATTGGCCGTCCTTCCGTTCTCATACTAGACGAACCAACAGCTGCCATGGATACTTCGACACGCCAACAGTTCTGGGAAATTATCCATCGGATTAAAGAAACCGGGACCACCATTCTCTACTCTTCCCACTACATTGAAGAAGTCGAACACACAGCCGAACGTATTCTAGTGCTCCACCAAGGCAAGCTCATTCGTGACACAACACCACACCGTATGCGGTCAGAAGAATTAACCCAGTTCTTTACCGTCCCTGTGCGCTTCCAAGAAGTATTGGCTAAGCGCCAAGACATTATGGAACTGACTGAAAACAGTGATAACCTGACTTTCCATACTAAGAATGGTGCTGAAGTATGGGCTGCCCTTAGTCAAGCAGGTTGCGCCTTCAGTGAATTAGAAGTCGCTCGCCGCACCTTACTCAATAGTATTTTCGAAACTACCCGAGACGACCAAGAAAGCGAGGTAAAATAAAATGAAAAACTTACGTGCCCTCATCAAGGTAGAGGCCTACTTTACATTACGCAATTGGCAAAGTTTAGTCATGGCCATCGGCATGCCCTTGGCTTTCTACCTCCTCTCTTCTCTGGTATCTATCAAGCGGAGATGCCTTATAGCTACAGAGTCTTCATGATGATTTCCATGACGGCCTCCTCTCTACTAAGCTTCAACGTTTTCGCCCTACCCTATAATTTAACTGCAGACAAGCACAACAATTGGCGACGTTTTCTTCACCATTCACCGGTGTCTGTGGTACAATATTACTTAGTAAAAGCCTTACGCTTTGTCTTGCTCTATTCCCTCGCCATCGGCGTGGTCTTCAGCTTTGGTGGCTTAGTTCGTCAAATTACCCTACCGGCTGGTGACTATTTCATGGTCATTCTTATTCTCTTGGTCGGGATGATTCCATTCTCATTTATTGGGGCTCTCATTTCCTACTTGCCAAGCGAAGAAACCATCTCCATGGTTGGGAACATCGCCTTTATGGCTATGTCACTCTTAGGTGGCCTCTGGATGCCTCTGATGTTTTTCCCTCAATGGATGCAAAACCTAGCCAAATGGATTCCTAGCTACCACCTAATGCAAATCATCCAAAACTGGTATACTAACCGAATCTGGGCATGGGATTCTATTTTCGCACTGGTAGCCTATGGAATCTGCTTCTTAATCCTGATTGCCTTAGTGCAACGTAAAGTTGAAGTAAAATAAGTCCTTTAGAAGGAGGGACTATCATGTTCCAACGTCTCGAAAATTGCGATGAAACAGACTCATATCATGTTCTATATTAGTCTAGTCTTCATCCTATTCCCCATTATTGAATCCATCAATCAGTCCCCCATCAATTGGGGGATTTTGGGTTTGACCTTTATCTTTTTAGTTTCCTATCTCTCCCTCTTATGGAGCCAAGACCAACGAATTGTCACCCTCAGTTGGATTTATGCGGCAGGCTATATCTGTTACTGTGCCCTTTCCCTCAATCCTAACTTTATTTGGTTCCTCTTTTATTTGGGCAATGTCATGGCCTATTGTTTTCCTCGTTCTTCCCTCTGGTCTTGGCGTTGGTTAAGTATTTATGGTATCGCCCTAGGAATCTATCTCTATCACACTTGGCGGGGCTTGGATTCCATTGAGTTATTCTATCTGGGCCTGCTAATTGGCTTCATCATCCTCTTTTCCATCGGGCAACGCTTCGGTCGATTGCGAGAGCTCATGCAGGAAAGAGAAGAAGCTAAAAATAAGCAAATCAACTTACTTTTAGCTGAAAATGAACGTCATCGAATCCGGCGTGACCTCCATGATAACCTAGGCCATCTCTTCGCCACCTTAGCTGTTAAGAGTGAATTAGCCACTAGCCTGATGGCACGTCAAAAATATGAGGCTGCCCAAGAACATGTTAAGGATATTCACAACCTGACTCAGGAAGCTATGCATCAGGTACGGGCTATCATCAACGACTTAGACCACCACGACTTGGCTAACGAACTCATCCGTCTGCAAGAAATGTTAGAAATATCTGGCATCCAGGTGGTCATTGACAACCAACTAGGTAATCTGTCCTTGACTCAGGACCAATCCTCCACCCTAGCTTTGTGCTTGCTAGAAGCCTGCAACAACATCATTAAGCACGCTCAAGCCACGCATGTCCTCATCCGCCTTTGGCAGAATGACAATTTCCTCTATGCCTTTGTAGAAGACGACGGACAAGGTTTTGGCCCCGTGCAGGAAGGTGAACTCCACACCATCTTGGACCGCCTGCAAATTCAAGGTGGACAGCTAAAGATCCTCAGTCGTCACCAACCTACCCAAGTCCAACTTAAAATGCCCTACGAGAAAGGATAGGTGATTCCATGCGCCTCTTAATAGCAGAAGACCAATCCATGCTTCGAGATGCCCTCTGTCAACTCCTAGAGCTGGAAGACCAAGTAGAAATGGTTCACCCAGCCAAAAATGGCCAGGAGGCCATGGAAATTCTAGATAGCCAGACCGTCGATATCGCCCTCTTAGACATTGAAATGCCCTACGCCAGTGGCTTAGATGTGCTAGAGTGGTCTAAGGCCCATCACCCTGAGGTTAAGGTCCTCATCTTCACCACCTTCAGCGTCCCTGGCACTTCGAGCGCCCTCAAAGCCGATGTCGATGCCTCTCGTCCTCAAGGAGCGACCTGTCCATGCCCTCATGGAAACCCTGGAAAACATCCTAGCGGGTAGAGAAAGAATATGCGCCTGAGCTCGTTGATCGCCTTTTTCACTCATCACAACCCCTTGACCCCACAAGAGCGCCACTCATGGCAGCGTTAGAGAGGGCTCTCCAACAAGGAGTTAGCCCAGGAGCTCCATCTATCAGAAGGCACCGTCCGCAACTACATGTCTACCGTTCTGCAAAACTAAGCGCTAAAAACCGGCGGATGCCATCCGTATCTGCCAAGAAAATGGTTGGTATTAGAAATTTCGCTAAGAAAAAGACTGAGAAGTTGATGCTTCTCGGTCTTTTACTTTGTCTTAGTCTTCTAAGTCCACGTTGTGGTAAACGCGTTGAACGTCGTCATTGTCTTCTAAGACTTCAATCAAACGCTCGAATCTAGCTAAGTCGACCTGTTAAGGTCACTTCGTTTTGTGGCAAGAGGTCTAATTCTGCCACTTCAAACTCGCTAATCCCCCATGGACCCAAAAGCTGATTGAATGGCATGAAGTCGTTAGGGTTCGCCGTAAACGACAACAGACTCACCTTCTTGCGTTACTTCACGGACATCTACATCAGCTTCATAAGCCCATCATGATTTTCGTAGCATCTTGGCCAGCCGATAACGAAAAACAGCTGTCGCGTCGAAAGAGGTAGCTAACAGACCCGCTGACACCCATGTTCCCGCCGTTCTTACCATAGCCGCCCGCACATCACTGGCAGTCCGTTTACGTTGTTAGTCAAGGCATCCACGATAATCATGGAACCGTTTGGCCCGAAACTTCGTAGCGAGCTCTGGAAGCTTTCATCACCGCCACCTTTGGCTTTTTCGATAGCGCGGTCAATGACATGCTTGAGGCACATTATAGGTCTTAGCACGGTCAATGACAAATTTCAATTTTTGGTACTATGGGGATCTGGATCGCCTTTTGTTTAGTCTGCTACGTAAATTTCAATCCGAATTTTGCGTAGACCTTACTGTTATTAGCGTCCAACTTGGCTCTTTGATGTTGGCCCATTTACGTCCCATTCTTTTCACATCACTTCTTAAGATATTACTATTATAAGGCTAAGCCCCTGCCATGGCAAGGTCTGACACTCATTTGCTTTTGCCAGTGGGCAAGTAGGCTTTTGTAGCTCCCTGACCTTGCGAATGACTTTATAAACCTGGTTGGAAACTCAACGTCCTACTCGTCGCTAGTCGTTGCTTTACCAAAAAGCATAACGCAAGACTTTGAAGGCCTCAGGGTTACGTTCTTGTAGGAAGTTCCAAAGGTCTTGGCGCTAGCTATCGTCTGGTGTCCCAATACGATTGGAGCAAGGCCTAGAAATGCTAGTGACAATCTCAAATGTTTACAAATACTGGCGAATGCTAGGGTGTACGTACTGACTAAAGTCAACTGCTTCAATTAAAAATTCGATTAACTTTTGAGTTGTCGTCAATCCGCCCCATCATAACTCGTTCATTGACCGACTGGTCATCGCACAATCAGATAACGATAGAAGTCGACATCCAGATAATAGAGGCGCTGAACATGCGAATCGGTTGATAGACAAAGACATTATCTACATAGAAGGTGTGTTCTGGCAAAGATAAGACCACAATCTCTCAACAGTTGGGTCCGATATATCAATGAATGCATCATGAGATACTCGCCTACTGAGAAAGGCTTGACTTCATCCCACCAAAGAACTGATTAATAGGCAAACTACGCTCAGTAGCGAACCGTTCGCTTGGCGCCTTCCTCTCCCTGCTCATAAACATAATTGGTCAAGAGAACATCCACCGGGTACTCTCTGCTTCAAAAGCGCTCAGGGTTGCCATAACCGCCGCCAAAGCCGACTCATCCACCCAGTCATCAGGAGTCCACTACCTGAAATATTGGCCCGTCGCATGGCTAGACCGATACACGCCCCACCATGCCCCTTTGTTAGCCTGATGAATAGCCTTGACCTGGTCTGGATAGCGACGCTGATAGTCTTGGGCTATGGTCAGGGTTTCATCTTTAGACCCATCATCACGACCAAGATTTCAATCTGATCGCCTCCTTGGCAAGAGGGACTCAATAGCCCGCCCCATATAGGTCGCGAATTATGAGGATTGCCACAGTTAGTAATTTCATTAAGTATTCTACCTTTCTAGTCGAAACATTGAAGTCAATAGCGCCCTAGCCTTGCGCAGGCTTCTTGAAGAGGCGCTTGAGGCCAATACGGCCTTTTTTCTTATCTAAGACAGTGACTTCAACTTCCAAGATATCCCCCACAGCTACCGCTTCGAAGGATGCTTGATGAATTTCGGATAATTTGGAAATATGAATCAGCCATCTTGCTTGACCCCGATATCCACAAAGGCACTGAAGTCGACCACGTTGCGGACCACGCCTTGTAGTTGCATCCCAACTTCGAGATCGTCTAAGGACATGACATCTTCACGTAAAACCGGTGCTGGACCGCGTCCCGGATATCATGTAGGGGATGCTTGAGGCCCTCAATAATATCTACAATGGTTGCCTGGCCTACTTCTAGCTCCTGAGCCAGTTGGGCTGGCTTAAGGGCACTTAAGGCCTCCACAGCATGATCAGAGCCAATCGCGTCTAGAGCTATACCTGCACGGTCCAGAATCATACGCGCTACTGCGTAACTCTCGGGGTGAATGCCGGTCTGATCAAGTGGATTCTTACCCCCAACAATCCGGAGGAAACCAATGGCTTGCTCATAGGTCTTAGGCCCTAGGCGCTTAACATCCTTAATTTGACGGCGGTCTTCAAAGCGACCTAACTCATCACGTAGGCTAATCAAGTTTTTAGCAGTCGTCGCGGTCAAACCCGACACGTGTTGCAAGAGGGAAACACTGGCTGTATTCACATCCACACCTACTCGGTTAACAGTGGTATTGACCACAAAGTCTAGTTCCTCGGTCAATTGCTTTTGAGCCACATCGTGCTGATACTGCCCCACACCAATGGACTTAGGATCAATCTCAATCGATTCAGCCAAAGCGATCTTGCAGACGTCGAGCAATGGAAACCGCGCCCGCTCTTCTACCTGATAATCCGGAAATTTTGACGGGCTAGTTCACTAGCTGAATGAGACAGAAGCTCCCGCCTCGTTAACAATCATATACTTAACCGCTTGGTCCAAGGTCTTGATGACTTGAGCTACGAACTGCTCAGATTCCCTGACTGGCGGTCCCATTCCCAATAGCAATGACTTCGACCCGTGTGCTTTAATCAAGTTGCCAATTGGCCACCAGCTTGACGTTGGCGTTCACCTCGCTGGGTTTATGAGGGTAATAACTTTATCCAAGACCTTACCGGTTTGGTTAACGACCGCTAGCTTACAGCCCGTACGGTAGGCAGGGTCTAAGCTCCACACTGTCCGCCCCTTAAGTGGTGGCGTCAACAGCAAATGCTTGAGGTTGTCCCTCAAAGACTTGGATGGCTTTGCTTATCTGCCCGCTCAGTCGCTTCATTGCGAAGTTCCCGCTCAATGGCCGGAAAGATGAAACGTTTGTAAGCATCTCGAATGTACGCCTGTCCTAAGACATGCTTAGCTTCTGGAAGATTTTCAGCCAGGGACATGACGCTCCAAATAATTGAAAAATCGGCGCCTCATCCACCCTCATATAGACACGCTGATAACCTCCTTCCTTCTCAGCTCGGTTGAGGGCTAAGGTCCGGTGTGCAGTGTAGGTCACTAAGTTTATTTTCGAGTCATAGTACATAGCGTAGACTTGGTTAGGATCCGCCTCTTCCTTCTTGAGCTTAGTCTTGAGGATGGCATTATAACGCATGTATTTGCGGATAAATTCGCGGTAAAGGCATTGTCTGACACCCATTAGGCAGAATTTCGTGGGCACCGCTAGGCAGCTGCCACATCAGTGACTTCTTCGTTAAGATAGCCGCAGCAGTCTCTTCGACGTCCCCGCCTGCTCATTCAACAACCATTGAGCCAAAGGTTCCAAGCCTTGTTCAATGGCCACCATGGTCTTTAGTCCGACGCTTCTGCTTATAAGGGCGGTAGAGGTCTTCTACTTGTTGCAAGATGCAGCGCTTCGATTTTGCCCAACTAATTCTGGAGTCAGTTTTTCTTGCTCATCAATCAGACGCTTAACTTCTTCCTTACGCTCGGCCAATTGCGTGACATAACGATAGCGGGTCTCAATCTCGTGAATTTGGACTTCATCTAGGGCGCCTGTTTTCTCCTTACGATAGCGTGCAATAAAAGGAATAGTGTTGCCTTCGGCCAAGAGCTCTAAGACAACGCTGACCTTATCAACCGGCAACTTAAGCTCCTTAGCTACTTCTTGTACTTCATGTGTTAATGCTACTGTCATGATTTAATCGTCCACCTTTGGTGCGTCCGAGGGAACGCAGAATGTTTCGAGAAGGGTCTCGTGATTGATGCGGACAGCCAATAGATGTCCGCCATATACCGCACCGCCATCAATGCCAATCAAATCACCCTCACGATGCCAAACATGATGAGTCTGGCCATCGTCATTGAGCCGGCCAATTGGGGTGTGGCCAAAGATAATTGGCCGCCCAGTCTTATTAGGGCAACAGTATGGAAGGGTTCGTGAATCCAGACAAAAATCGCGCAGTGAAGAATCTTGCCACTTGTCGACTTCTGGATTAACCCCAAGATGCGCAATAATAAAGTTGCCAAATTGCTATAGAGGGGCAGGGCTCTCCAACCAGGCTTGTAGCCATGGCTGAGTCTCCTTCAAGCAGTCAGACAGTAGTCGCCAGATTGGTCTTCTAGCCTACTAGGCGTCGTCTCTGTAAATTCTGAGATGGTGGTCAAACCACCATTACGTTTATAGCTACCAAAGTAGTTTTTCTGGGTCCGTCAAGGTCTCCAATAACATATCCTCATGGTTACCACAGAGACAGATAGCGCCATGACTGGCTTGAAGCTCCTCTTACTTTTTCAACCATGGCTTTCGAATTCGGTCCTCGATCAATCAAGTCCCCCACAAAGATTAGTTGTTGATCTTCATGCCAATGGGTCAGTAAATCTTCCAAAAGATGGTACATACCATGGATATCCCCGATAACAAATGCTTCCTTGCTTTAGTCAAGGCTATCTGCTCTTCTCATTCAATCTTATTCATTATAGCATAAAAGCCTTTAAAACACGATATCTAGCCCTGAAGCTCCTCGTTTATCAGACATTTTGTTACGAATTCTACACATTTTTCATTCCGTCCTTTTTCTTGCAGTGTTCTCAAAAACACGAACATTTAATTTTTTGAAGACAAAATCCTCTTAGAACTAGTTCTATCTCGCCACTGTCTATGCTATACTCAATTCTGTTCTATTAATCCAAACATTAGGAGTGCTATTATTTTGGAACGTTTTTCAAAATTACGTGACCATGGAACGACCGTGTAACTGAATTTATTGCAGGATTACCACCTTCCTTGCCATGGCATATATTGTCTTTGTCAACCCGTCAATTCTGTCTCAAAACCGGCATGCCTAGCCAGGCCAGTCTTTCTAGCTCACACTTTTTGCTAGCTACTAGCTCGACACTGGTATGGGCCTTTTTCGCTAATGTCCCATACGCTTTGGCTCCAGGTATGGGCCTTAATGCCTTTTTCACCTTCACCGTCTGCTTCGGTCTAGGTTTCACTTGGCAAGAAGCCTTTTCAGCTCATGGTTTTTCCTGTGCGGTATCTTCAACATCCTGATTACCGTCACTAAAAATCCTGCAAGCTCTGATTGTTTCCATCCCAGAATCCTTACAACACGCTATTTCTGCTCGATTGGGGTCTTCATCGCTCACATCGGGGGTGAAGAATGCAGGCTTTCTTAAACTTTACGGCTTCTGGTTCTAGCATTCTTTCCGTTAATGGCGGTCCACCTAGCGCTACTCAATATGTCTGGGGGTTACCAATGTCGTAGCTGATTCCGGTATCGTTCCAGCCTTTGGTCAACTTCACTCAGCCATCTGCAATTCTCGCTTTGATTGGCTTAGCCATCACCATTATCCTCATGGTCCGTCAAGTCAAAGGTGCCCTCTTCTCTTAGGGATTGTCATCACCGCCTTAGCCTTTCCAATGGGCCTAATTGACCTATCAAGTGCCAACCTAGCACAAAATTCTCTTGGCAATGCCTTTGGGGAACTTGGCCAAACTTTCTTAGTCATCTTCCGTCCAGAAGGTCTTCCGGCCCTCTTCGCAGACTGGAGTCGCCTTCCATTAGTGCTGATGACCATCTTCGCCTTCATGTCTTTCTGATGTCTTCGACACCATCAGGGACCTTCGTCGAACTGGTCGCCGGACTGGCATCTTCTCCGCTGAAGACGAATTAGCCCTACAAAACAGCTCGGGTTTCAGCTCAAAAATGGATAAAGCTCTCTTCGGAGATTCAATCGGGACTTTGATTGGTGCCCTCTTCGGGACATCTAACACGACCACCTATGTGGAATCTGCCGCTGGGATTGGAGTTGGTGGACGAACAGGTCTTACTTCTGTCGTCACCGCCTTACTATTCCTAGCGACCATGTTTATTGCACCTTTTGTTAGCTTAGTACCGACTGTTGCCACTGCGCCTGCCCTTATCATTGTCGGGGTCCTCATGATGGCTTCCTTCAGCGATCTCAACTGGACTGATTTCGCTGAGGCAGTGCCGCCTTTTCTTCTCTTCCATTTTCATGGGCTTCTCCCTACTCTATCTCTTACGGTATTGCGCAGAGGCTTTTTATCACCCTCACGCTATCGTGAAAGTAACGCAAGGAAAGGCCAAGGAAATCCACGCTCTCTTGTGGGTCTCCATCGCACTCTTCGTCCTTAACTTCATCATTTTAGCTGTTATCTAATGACATCTAATCACTAGCAGAGACTCTGTCTCTGCTTTTTTTGCTATAATAAAAACTGAGACCTACGGTCTCAGTTTCTTATGCTTATTGTAACCAGTTAAAGTGCTGGTAATGGCTGTTGATTTGCTCCCAATCTTCAGGACCAAAATGAGCCAGAGCCCTTTCATCAAAGTGGCTAAATCAGTCGTCGACAAGGTTTTCATTTGATCGCTTGAGAACATATGATAGTCGCCCCCACTGCAGGCCCGATATTGGGTTAGAGCTAGAGTATAAGTGGCATCCAAATCCAGCTCTTGACCCTTACGCTCATCCACTATACTTACTACACGTTGACCAACTGGTTGAGTCAAATCTACTGTAGTCATCAAGCCACTGAATACATCAAAGTTATAGTGCTTAGGTTTAGGCGCAATGTAACTTGGATTAATGGCCTTACGCCCATTCTGATCTAACACCAGATAGTTGAGGTCAAACTCTAAGGCATCTTTGATGGTCTGACCACTTACCTCAACAGTCGCAATCAGATTATAGTAGGGATAACTAGCTAGCAGAATTTCATTGGTAATCGGCCCACGAAAATCTTTAAAAGCCTCATTAACTAAAGCGATGGCGCTAAAATCGGCTCCAGTTTCCCGCAATTGCAATTGATTAAGGAACTCAATATAAGGATGTCCATAGACGCGCGCTTCAAAAACATCATTTGTGACAGGTAAAAGAGGTGCCTCTCCTAGGACTTGATTCAACCAAGCCGTCCCTTGGCTAAGCTCTGGTTCCATAACCTCTTGCACCGCCTGGCTTGGACTAGTTTGACTGGTTTCGTGCAAGCTAGCTTGCCCAGAAATAACCCGATGGTCTTGATCCAAGTCTACAGTAACTTCCGCTACATACTGGCCAGCAAAGCCTGGTTGCACTACCCATGTCTGTCCTACTTGTTGGCAAATCACACGGTGTTGGTGCCCTGTTAAGAGCACATCTAGGCCTGGAATTCCTTGCAGGATCTCAGCCCCACGGTTTTTCGCCCTGTTAAAGCTTCTAGGGGTTCAAAACTATTCAAATCCCTGTTCAAAACCACCATGATAAGCCAAGATTAAGACGTCCACCTGAGGTCTGATTTGCTCAGCATATTTCTTTGGCCACTTGATAGGCATCGAGGAAGGCCAGCTCTTCATAATGCGTCGGTAACTCCCAATGGGGAATATACTCGGTTGTCACCCCAATAATCCCAATCCGGATGCCTTCACGTTCGGTAATGACATAAGGTTGGCTGAGTGCTCGTTGACCTGTTTCCTGCTAGACAATGTTGGCACACAAAATCGGTGCCTCTAGCTGATTCAAAATATTATCACGATAGTCTTGCCGAAAATTGAACCTCATGATTACCAATTAATTGATAATCGTAGCCAATTTTATTCATAGCCCGAGCGAAGACACTACTGTCGCCCGCTTCCTGCTTGCAGTATGTGCAAAAGGAAGAGCCCTGTATAAAATCTCCTAAATCAATCGTTAGACGGGATGATTAGCCTTTTTCTTTCAATTTTTCAATCGTTGCCGCTGTGTTGAGTAATGAGCGTTCAGCATTTTCTGGTGCTTTGAGCCAGAAACCATGGTGTCACTGGTCATCAAGATGGATAATTGCCGCATAGTATGCCTCCTTAGTCTTAGCCTTCCTATTATACAGCATCCCGCCAAGCCTCTCAAGTAGCCTAATAAAGTCAAAATAAAAAGGAAAAGACCAAGAGGTCTCCAGCTCTCAAGGTCTTTTTCCCTAAGTCAGTCAAGAAAACGAGCGATGCCTTACCCCACGTAAGGTCGCACCATTTTCCGGCAGTGCACTCCTTGCATTGCCTAAGTCTATCATACATCACTTGATTGGCAATGAAAAGGCTTATAGGCGGTCTGTAGATGAAGCTTAACACTCTGACATCTGCCCTTTATTTGATTGCAAATATTACGTCTTGTAACATTTGCTCAGACCAATCCTAGGCAAGAGCTCAATTTGATCTAATAAATGATCGACATAGCCAATTGCTGAACGTAAGGCGCCAAGCATCCGCTATGGACACGCCGGCATGTTCCGCTAAAGCTAAAGGTCCCATGGTGCCTCCGGCTTTTAAGAACTTCTAGCCACTTATCAATAGTAGTTTGATCTCCAGCAGCAATCTTCGCCCTACAGCCGTCCCAATGGTTAAACCAGCTGAGTAGGTGTATGGATAGAGAGCCATGAAGTAGTGCGGCTGACGCATCCAAGTCAATTCGGCACCTGGATTAATTTCCAGGGCATCGCCCCAGAATTCCTTAAGGGTTTCTAAGAAGAATTGGTTGAGACTGTCGGTATTGAGGAATTCATCACGGTCTCACTGCTTCTAGCACCTTGCGTTGGAAGTGTAGCTTCCAAGAGGTGGGTGACCATGTTGTGGAAGTAGGTCCGAGCAATAAACTCAGCAATCAAGGTCCGTTTTTGCGCGACTTCTAAAGGTTGGCTGAGCAAATACTGACACATAATCACTTCATTAGCCGTTGAAGGCGCCTCGATAAAGTAAAGGCTGGCTTCTGGTGTAATAGGCGATACATGCTGGTTGGTTAACTGGAAGTGCCCCGCATGCCCCAATTCATGAGCCAGAACAAGCACTTCGCTGAGTAAGCCTGTCCAGTTGAGCAGAATATAGGATGGACCATCGGCTACCGTCGCACAGAATCCTCCGGTTGATTTAGTCTGGTTCATTGGATAGTCAATCCAACGCTCATCGAAGGCGCGACGCACAATTTCTTGATAGTCAGGGCCCAGGACCTTGAAGGTATCTTCTACCATGGCACGGGATGCCTCTATGCTGATGGTTTCAGCAGGTTCCTTAGAGAATGGCATCTTAATATCTGCCAAAGATACTTTGTCCAAGCCCTGTTCAGCTGCTAGTAAGCGCGCGTAACGACGCATCACTGGCGCAAACTCTGACATGATAACATCAATTTGGCGGTTATAGGCTTCGCGGCTCACGTCTTGCTTAAAGAGCTCGTAATCGATAATCGAATCAAAACCGCGCAACTTAGCTTCCTTCTTGCTCGTTTGCACATAGTTGAGGTAGTTAGCTGCTGCCGTGTGTTGATAGCGCGCCATGCCGTCATGGAAAGATTTCCATGAAGCATGACGTAATTCATAGTCGCTAGCCCCCTCGTAGTCCCCCTCAAATTTGACGAAACTATTTGGGTAGGTCTTACCCTCCACTTGGAAATCATCGAAGGTCAAGTCTTGGAACTTGAGGGTCCCATAGAGAGAATATTGATTGTAGAGCGAGCTTTGGAAACTAGATAAGAGCTCTTCAACCTCCTTCGAAAGGACGCTAGGTTTTAAGCGTAGGACTTCATTGAGATAGCCAGCATAGCGCTTGCCCTTGTCAGATTGGCTAAACTCTCTCAGGTAGGCTTCATCCAAGGCTGATAACTCTGGTGCCAGAAAGGCAAGCTTGGCCCCTACTAATTCGAAGAGTTGATCTAAGCCCACCGCATTGGCTTCATTCTGAGCATCTAGTTTGTCGGTCTCATAGGCTAGTGAACCATAATGGGAAACCCAGGAAATGGCCACTTGAATAGCCTCATAGTCAGCCAAGGCCTTTTCTAATTGTTGCGCTTGGCCCAGAGTCCCCGCATAGTTAGCTTCGAACTCTGTCACTTGCTTCTTCAAGGCCTCCACGGCCGCGTCATAGGCCGCCTGGTCTTGATACAAGAGACTTAAATCCCAGGTCTCTGCTAATGGCAGTTCCTGTCTTAAAGGTAATGACATCTTACTTTCCTCCTTGTTCTGCACGTAATTCAGTGATAAAGCGTTCAATGCGTTCGAAAGCTTGCTTCAATTCTTCGATCGAGTAGGCATAAGATACCCGTACGAAGCCTTCGCCTGACTGACCGAAGGCAGAGCCCGGCACAACCGCCACCTTGTGCTCCCGAATCAAACGGGTGGCAAACTCTTCTGAACTTAAGCCAAATTGACTAATATTCGGGAAGATGTAGAAGGCGCCAAAAGGCTCAAAGCATGGAATGCCTAAGCGTTTGAGCTCCGCCATCAAATAACGTCGACGTTGATTATAGCTGTCACGCATCATTTCCACATCACTAGCCCCATTCTTAAGAGCCATGGTGCCGGCATACTGACTCATAGTTGGCGCAGCCATAATAGCAAACTGGTGAATTTTCACCATCTGAGCCAGGATTTCTTCAGGGCCACAACAATAGCCCAAGCGCCAGCCAGTCATGGCATAGGCCTTAGAGAAGCCATTGATATAAATGGTCCGTTCCACCATACCTGGCAAATCAATGAGGGAATAGTGTTTCTTGCCGGTATAAGAGAGCTCACTATAGATTTCATCTGTAATGACCAAGAGATCGTGGCGTACAATCACTTCAGCGATTGCTTCCAAATCTTCCTTGGACATCACTGCCCCGGTCGGGTTATTGGGGAAGGACAAAATCAAGGCCTTAGACTTAGGTGTAATTGCAGGCTCTAACTCCTCAGCTGTCAATCGAAAATCATTAGCTTCCTTAAGCGGAATAGGTACTGGCACGCCATCCGCTAGGGTGATACATGGTAAGTAGGAGACATAGCAAGGCTCATGATAAATCACTTCATCTCCAGGTTCTAGACAGGCCCGCAAGGCTAGGTCGATGGCCTCTGACCCCCCGATTGTGACTAAAACCTGAGTGGCAGGATTGTATTGAACCGCATGATTGCGCGCGATGTAATTAGAAATCTCGGTTCGTAACTCCATCAGCCCACGGTTAGCTGTATAGAAAGTCCGACCTTTCTGAAGGGTGTAAATCCCCTCTTCACGCACATGCCAAGGGGTATCAAAATCGGGTTCCCCCACCCCTAGCGAAATAACATCTTCAATTTCATTGGCGATATCGAAAAATTTTCGGATACCAGAAGGTTGGATAGATTGCACCTTCTGGTTGATAAAACGATGACTCATGGAGTAACCACCATCCGTTTGTGTTTGTCATCCTTTACGAACATGGTGCCGTGGTCTTTGTATTTCGTTAAGATAATATGAGTCGCTGTTGACTGAACTTCTTCAATCACAGACAAACGGCTAGAAACAAAGAGGGCAATTTCCTTCATGGGTGCCTTCTTAAGCTCGACTAGGAAGTCAAAGCCCCCAGACATAAGGTAGAGGGAGTCTACTTCTGGGAAGAGATAAATTTTTTCTGCAATACGGTCAAAGCCTTGCCCACGTTGAGGGTTGACCTTCAATTCGATAATGGCAGAAACACTTTGATCATCGGTTTTATCCCAGTTAATTAGGGTATGGTAACCGACAATAATACGGTCGGCTTCAAGCTCTGCAATGGTTTTGATTACTTCTTCTTCACTATAACCTAGGCGAACAGCCAATTCAGCCGGTGAAATTCTACTGTTGCTTTCTAATACTTTTAAAATCGCTTGGCGTTGATTCATGGTGAAACCTCCTACTAGACTTGTGGCCAGTCTTTGCTGACACACCCTATTCCTATTATAGCACAAAGCAAGGCTACAGGAAAGACTGAGGTCAGCCTAAGCAAGTCGAATCTGCGCTAGAATAAAAAAGCCGAGCGACCTCTTAAGGCTACTCAGCAAGTCATATTCAGAGAATCAATCCCCAACTTTGATTCGGTCGGTAAGATCTCCTGATTGACTAAAATCAATCGGATAATCTAAGCTAGGCTGCGGCATCTGGTAGCCCAGATAGGTCACAGCAAAGTCCTTGAGCCGGGCGCCCACTTCACGGAATTCACGCTTTGAATCGGTGATTCTGCTCTTCAGCCGCAAACTGACGGCTTTAGGCCCAGGCCACGCGCCAACATAAGCGCACGAGAGAGATGATAGCCCTGGGTGACGATAATAACTCGTTCCTGTCCCAGAACGTGTTTGAGCCGATAAAGGCTATCATAAGTCGAGTAGCCCGCATGGTCTAAATAAATCCGTTTACTGTCTACCCCATGCTGAACCAGATAGTCTTTCATGACTGCTACTTCATTATAATATTGATTGGTGTGGTCACCACTCATAATGAGAGCCTTATTTGGAAAGGTCTGAGCTAGCGTAAGGGCCGAATTAAGTCGCCCTGCCAGGACCTTACTTGGCTCCTTATTGTCGATAATTCCAGCCCCTAGCACCAAAATAGGCACCTGATCACTAGCCCAATCGGATGCTTGGATTTGTTGAGGGGTCTTGGTTTGGAATTGGGCGCTAACAATCACCCAAAGATTAATGGCTAGGATTAGCAAGAGCCCTAAGGATGCTAGGCCAAGGATTGCTTTATAAATTGATAGAATCATTTTCACGCGCCGCCCTCCTTCTCAAATATCTCAGCTTTTATAGTATAGCAGTATCCTGAAGAGAAGTCTAAAATTGTCAGTCCTGTTGCGAAATTTAACCCAGCTGTTATCCGTTTGTCACGGACTCTGCCGATTATCTATGGTAGACTATAGAAGATTACCCCGAGGGCTCCAGTCCCCACCTATCAAATATCCCATAGAAAGAGGAAACCCCATGAAATTACGCCATGTCTTTTTATTTTTGCTGGCCATTGTCTTAGGTGCCGGCGCCACGATTCTCTATCTCAAACTCCAAGAACCTGCGCGCAAGAACAATCAGACTCAAGAATCTAGTTCTAGCCAGTTAATCAGCCAATCTTCTTCTAGTAAGCCTGAATCTAGCAGTAGCGCCTCTTCCTCTTCGGAGCCACCACAGTCTTTCCTGAATGAAAGTATTCCAGAAGACGCTAGCTACAAGAAGACGGTCTTGCCTGCTGAAATGGACGGTAACGAACTCAACAAGAAAATCAACGAATTCTACCAAGCCAACTATTCTGCAGAAGAGAAGGTCAGCCAATCAAGCACTTAGCCAACAAGAATTAGCAGATTTGCAAAACTACTTGGATCAAGTCGGCAATGTCAGTGGCTTTGGAAACCAAGGTAGACCAAATCGCGGTTGTTAGGGCAACCAAACCAGTTACGTCGTTCGTTTAGTTGCAGCCAATGACTCGCCAAGAAGCCAACAGTCGCGTCGAGGACAGCGATATCGAACTCAGGAACCAAGCTCTTTGTCCTATGTCGGCAATCGCTCTAGTCTTGGTAGCCTACTATGATCAGCTAAGCAAGCGGTGGTGCCTGCTCAGCCCATCTAACAGCTCCCGCCCCTGCCTCTCTTCTACTACAACGTACAACCTTAAAGTAATCGAAAGGCCACCCATCACTTAGATAGGTGGCTTTTATTTGCTTGGGAAAAGGCTAATTTTCAGCTGAGTCTCGAACCGTGTCAATGCCTAAAACTACTGCCAAAACTAATACCGGATGAATAGTCTCATCATAGATTTCAATCTCGAAGGTATCGGACCAGGTCATAATCTTGCTCCGAATGGTCGCGATAATTTCTCCATCTGCATCATAAAGACTACAGCCCTTAAGCCAAGAAATACCATCCACTGTCCAACCTAGACCTTGAATCGATAAACGGGTACTTAAGATACTGAAGCGCTCTTGAATGGTCGCCACTGCTTGGCCGCCAATACTAATCGTTAGGCGTTGGAAGAAGAGTCGCCACATAGCCTGAGTCACTGTCGCTAAGGCTGTTCCTGTCTTGGCATCTAGAATGGTCATCTGGCGACGAAGCCAGGGCATACGGCCTCGAACTTGATAGACTACATTCCCTGCTTCATCATAAATCTCAAAGTTTTGGCGAATAGACATAAAATGTTGTTCCATATAGAATTTCATCATATTCTCTCCTTACTTGTGATAGGCGTGCCCCTTCATAATCCGAAAAGCGCGGTAAATCTGCTCGACTAGGACCAGACGCATGAGTTGATGAGGTAAGGTAATCCGTCCAAAGCTGACTCGCCACTGAGCTTTTTGTTTGAGTCGCTCCGCCAGGGCCTAGGGAACCACCGATAATAAAGCTTTTACCTTACTTTTGACCATGTAGGCCATGCGGTCCAAACGCTCGAGCTAAATCTTCAGAAGAGATTAGATCTCCTTCAATGGCGAGGACAATGACCTGACGGCCAGCATCTAATCGAGTCTCTATGCGGTCTGCTTCCTTATCTAAAACTTGTTCAATTTCGAGAGCGGACATCTTCTCAGCAGTTGCTTCATCGGCTACCTCAACAATAGAAAGGTTGGCATAGGCGCCAAGGCGCTTTGGTGTATTCGGCAATCCCTTGTTTGAGATACTTCTCCTTGAGTTTGCCAACACAGATAATTTCAATTTGCATCCTCATTCCTCCTACCATTATCATAGCATTTTTCGACGATTTTTTGTATGATAATAGGGAATTGAATTAGAATCGAGGTTCTCGCTATGCAAGATCTATTCTCCCCAAGCAAATGGACCGCAACCCAGAAGCTTACCGTTAGCTTTCTGGTGGTTATTTTAACCGGGAGCTTTCTCCTCTGGTTGCCTATTTCCAACCGACCAGGAACTCATCAAACTTATTTAGACCATCTCTTTACTGCTGTCTCCATGGTCTGCGTTACGGGCTTGACCGTCCTATCCATTAAGGACAATTTATACGGTCTTTGGCCAAATTGTCGGTATTGTCCTTATGCAGATTGGGGGTTTAGGGCTCATCACCCTGATTTCTGTCAGTCTCTTCTACCTAAAGCGACGCATTTCACTCAAGGACCAAACCACCTTACAGATGGCCCTTAACCGTAATACCAACGACAACTACAAGGACTTTCTCTTTAATGCCTATCGCTTCACCTTCGCAGTAGAAGCCATTGGTGCCCTGGTTCTGATGACGGACTTCATCCCACGCTATGGTTGGGCAAAAGGCGCCTTCAATGCAGTGTTTGTTGCTGTTTCTGCTTTCTGTAATGCTGGCTTTGACAACCTGGGTAGCAATAGTCTTCAAGACTTCGTCCTCAATCCGACAGTTAACTTTACGGTTGCCCTACTCATTATTGCGGGAGGGATTGGTTTCACCGTCTGGGCCGAGCTGAGCGAAAGGCTGAATCACTACTTCCATTCTCGTCCGCGACTTTTGCGTTTGAGTTTCCGCCGTTTGAGTTCCCACTCCCGCCTGGCACTGATTGCGACTGCTGCCTTGCTTTTAGGTGGAGCCCTTATTACCTGGTTATCAGAGCTAAGACATGGCTCAACCATCGGGAACTATAATATCTTCCAGCAGTGGATGATTTCTTTCTTCCAGTCTGCTGCCTTCCGTACGGCAGGCTTCTCGACTTTGAACTATGAAGCGACCCATCCCTTCACTAACCTAGTTTATATGATTCTCATGCTGATTGGGGGAGCCCCTGGCGGTACAGCCGGTGGGATTAAGGTTACCACGGCTGCCATCATGTTCTTACTCTTCCGTTCCGAGCTCAAGGGCCACAGTGAAGTAACTTTCCATAAACGGGTTATTCCAGCCAGCGTCGTTAAGCAGGCTATGACCATCATTCTCTTTTTCTTCACGGTCTTAATGATTGGCTATTCACTCTTACTCTTGGAGCATCCAGATTTGAATCCTTACCATCTCCTCTTCGAGGCTATTTCTGCTATGGCCACTGTGGGTTCTTCAGCAGGGATTACCTCGCAACTTACAACTTGGGGACGCATCATTATTATGGGGATGATGTTCTTGGGCCGGGTAGGTCCCTTTACCGTCTTTCTCAGCTTGCTCCAACGTGACCGCAAAGAAATTCACTATGCCGATACTGATGTATTAATCGGCTAATCAGAAAGGATCTGTACACTTATGAAACCAAAACTTAATACTCGGATTATTGGCGTCTTAGGTCTGGGGGTCTTTGGCCGAACCGTCGCTAAAGAACTTAGCAAATATGATGTTGACGTCATTGCCATCGACAACCGACAAGCCAATGTCCAAGACGTGCGGACTATGTCACTAAAGTGCCTAGCTAGCGACATTACCGATTATGACTTCTTGAAAAATATCGGTGTTAAGGAATGCGACATTGTCATTATCGCAACCGGTACTAACCTGGAAAGCTCTGCACTAGCAGTACTATGCACTGTAAAAATTAGGTGTCCCTCGTATCGTGGGTAAGGCTCGTAGCTAACCTTTGAAGAGGTCCTCTATGAAGTAGGCGTCCATGTAGTGGTCTCCCTGAACGCGACCCGGTGTCCGTTTAGCATCTAAGATTCTCCGTAATAAGATTGACGAAGTACTACGATTAGACGATGATACCTCGATTGTCGAATTTACGGCGCCTGACGCTTGGGTAGGCAAAACTGTCTTAGAATTAGACTTGCGTCGCAAGTACGAACTTAACCTGATTGGTATGCGGGAAGAAAAAGGTGAGAAGTTGAATTCTTCTATTGCCATCAACCACCCAATTGAAGCCAACACTATTTTAGTCGCGATGGCTAATTCTCATGTTTTCGAGAAATATGACTACTTAGGCTACTTTTAACGACTAAACTGATTATTTATAAAAAGCCATGGTTTGAAAACCATGGCTTTTTTGCTAATACATTAAATTTAGGAAGGACGATTGCGCATGAGGATGAGGCCGATGGCTGCAAGCACCAATACTGCTCCTACTAGCAAGAATGGCAGGCGGTCCACTTCACCTGTGTTTGGCAGGCCCTTCTTATTTTCTCTCTTACTTTCTTTCTTGACCTCTACCTTACTTGAGCTTTGACTTTCTTTTGATTCAGATTTAGACTCAGAAGGCTTAGATTCGTTCGGCTTGGAAGACTCGTTGAGCTTAGATTCACTTGGCTTAGAAGCTGAGGATTGGGAAGACTCTGCTGGTTTGGATTCAGATGGCTTAGATTCTGAAGCTTTGTGATGTCTCTGCTAGCTTGGATTCAGCTGGCTTAGATTCTGAAGCTTGTGATGTCTCCGCTGGTTTCGATTCAGATGGCTTAGATTCTGAAGCTTGTGATGTCTCTGCTGGTTTGGATTCAGCTGGCTTAGATTCTGAAGTTTGTGAGCTCTTCAGTCGCTTTTGTTCAGGTTTAGGCGCCGGTAATGAAATAACAGGTAGTACTTGTTTATCAGATTCATCTTCCAGTGGTAACTGAGCCAAGTAGCTATCGAATTTTTTTCTTGAGCGTCCGCAGTTTTGAATGGTTTGACCGCATCATAAACGCTAGCGGTCACCATACCTTCAGATGTTTCACGTTCTTTGGTTGGTTTATATTCCTTAACACCGGCCATACCATCTTTTTCAAGACCTTGTTCTACTAGCCACTTATGAGTCGCAGAAACGGCTTGATCACTGGTTACCCTCTACCAAGAAGTAGAAAACAAGCCCTTCTGTATTATCTTGAGCATTCACAGAACATAGCGCACAATGTTGTGTTCCTTAGCTTTGCGCTACTTGGCCGGCCTCTGCCTCATTATTTGACGCGGTAGCTTGTGCGGTGACCGGATAGCTTCCTAAAAACACCGGCTACCAAACCCAAAAACTAAAAATTCCTTTCGACCACTTTTTTTCATGGTGAATCGCTTCCTTTCTTTTTGTTACACTTATTGTAACTCTGTTACAGAAGTATTACAAGTGAATTTTTTTGTTTTTTTATCATTTATTTCCCGGATAATTCATAAATTCGCCACATTTCCTTATTACCGATTCTATCCCATCACAATTAAATATTACAGAAGTGTTACGGAATAAAGAGCCCCTGTTTTCACAGGGGCTCAAAGCTTCAATTTAACCTTGGGTCAAACGTTTGCGAATGTAACTAGAACTATACTCGACAATCAGGATAAAGGCAATCAGACCAATCAAAATGGCTCCTACTTCATCCCATTTGTAACCGTTAATAGCAAAGGTCAATGGTGCCCCAATCCCGCCGGCTCCAACAACCCCTAAAATCGTGGCATCACGTAGGTTCATATCGAAGCGGAAAATCAGGGTGGAAATTAAACTAGACCAAAGTTGGGGAATAATCCCACAGCGAATTTTCTGGAAGGTGGAACAACCAGCCGCATCTAAGGCCTCTAGTATGGAATCATCTAAATCGTCAATGGTTTCCGAGAAAAGCTTAGAAATCATCCCAATCGAAGTGACCGATAGGGTCATAACCCCAGCGAAAGCACCTGGGCCGGTTACACGAATAAACATGAGCCCATAAACGAAACTTGGAATGGTCCGAACCGCCATCACGAAAAGGCGTGTGATGACTGTAATAGGCATTGGCATGACTTTACCTGAAGCCAGAAAGGCCAAAGGGATAGAGAATACCGCTCCTACAATGGTTCCCATAAAAGCAATGGCTGCCGTTTCTAGGAGCAGGTGGAGTACACCGCTCTCCCCTAAACCAAGTAAGGTTTCTAGATTAGGATGGAAAATCCCGCTAATAATATTGAAGGCAATAGTTGGGCCCTTTTCAGAAATATCAATAGAACCCAAGGCCGACCAGGACCAGACAATAAGTACTACTAAACCTAGCACCCATAAGGCCTTAAAATACTTGTCCGAGCTACGCGATTCATACATTTCATTAATCTTATCAATCATGGCGCGGACCTCCTAAGTTAGTTTAGAGCGCAAGTAGCGACTGGTATACTCGATAATCAGGACCGTCACATAGAGGGCAACTAAAATCATGCCCAAATTCGTGTACTCACGCCAAGCGATTTTCTCATTCAGGATGACCCCAATCCCACCGGCGCCAACCCATCCCAGAATGGCCGCATGGCGGACATTCCCTTCAAATGTATAGAGTGAAGAGGCCAGATAGGATGGTAAGACTTGAGGCAGAATGGCCCCCATAAAACTATAGACACGGTTAGCCCCCAGGGCTTCCATGGCTTCAAAAGGCTTCATATCGACCGTTTCAATCATCTCATAGAGTTGCTTAGCCATAAAGGAGAAGGTGAAGATGGCAATAGCCACCGTCCCGGCAAAGGTCCCGATCCCAAAGATCAGGGTTAAAACACTGGCATAAATCAAGGTTGGCACTGTTCGAATCAAACTTAGGACTAATTTCATAGAGCCTGTTACCCAACGGTTGACAACCATGTTGTAAGAAGCAATCACAGCAGCTGGGATGGCCAGTAAGGCTCCAATGACAGAGCCTAAAATAGACATTTTAATAGTGTCTAAGAGTGGTCCTTGAACAGATGCCCAGTAATCCCAGTTAGGTGGATACATCCGTCCTAAAATAACAAAGAACTGATTTCCTCGCTTGAGCAAGGTCGACATCTTGAAGCCAGTTAGCTCTATAGAATAATAGAAAGCTAGGACAACCAAGATCAGATAAAGCCAGGTTAGAGAACGTTTTTTTGCTGATGGTTTTACCGTTTGGGAGGGTTCGGGTTCGTGGTCCCCACAAACGATGCCAGAATGCATTCATAATCATGTCCCCCTATTCAATGGACTGACCCTTGTAAATCACATCCAAAATTTCAGGAGTGACTTGGTCAGAGGGACCATCATAGACAACTTCCCCATCGCGAATACCAATAATCCGCTCGCAGTATTCCAAGGCTAATTCCACATGGTGAATATTGAGTAAAATCGAAATCTTGTCATCGCGATTAATAGCTTGGAAATCTTCCATTACGGCTTTGGCAGTCACAGGGTCTAAGGCTGCAACCGGCTCATCGGCTAGAATAATCTCTGGATTCTGCGCCAGAGTACGTGCTAGGGCCACTCGTTGTTGCTGCCCCCCGGAGAGTTGATCTACCCGAGTATAGGCTTTTTCTAAAATCCCTACTCGGTCCAAGGCGGTCAGCGCTCGAATTTCTTCTTCTTTCTTATAGTAACCAATGAGAACCCGCCAAAAAGGAATATCTGGCACAAAGGCATTCATCACATTGCTGATAACAGATGCCCGCGTTACTAGGTTGAAAGACTGGAAAATCATGCCAATTTTACGGCGAAAACGACGTAGACTTCGGCCTTTCAATTGACTAACGTTGGTCCCATTAACTGTTAGCTCCCCTTCACTAATAGGATGCATACAGTTGATGGTCCGGATTAGGGTAGATTTTCCCGCACCAGATAAACCAATAATCCCAACAAACTCTCCTTGTTCTATGGTCAAGTTGACATTCTTCAGAGCCGTCACCCCATTGGGATAGCGCTTGGAGACATTCTTGAACTCTATCATGTGTAATCCTCTCTTCTCATTATAATGACAGACAAGACGCAATCCATAGAGATACGCCTATCTGTGCTCTGTTATCACAAAAAGAGCAGAGCCTCACCGAGACTCTGCCGTCTTGAGCGTCATGCGGACTAGTTGCCCTTAATTAATTTTTGCGCTTCGCGCTCTTTGTTGTAATCTTCATCTTTGGCTTCTTTATAACCGGTGTGGTTGTAAATCTTGATGACTTTCTTACCTTCTTCGGTCTTAGCAATATCCATCAAGGCTTTCTTGATTGCTTCGTTCAATTCAGGTGAAACAGTTGTGGAAGTCTTGCTAGCAGATACCGTGTCATTGACGATGTCTGGCGTTACGCCGATAACGTTAGTTGCTTCCCAGATAGGTGCTGAAGCGCCCATTTCTTTTTGCCACTTATCAACGTTGTCGCGACGTAAGTCAGCATAACCAACAACAATATCCACTTGTTCAGCAGCCAAACGTGTCATAGCATTGGTGTAAGAATCAGATTGCACCACGTTAGCTAAATCAGTAATCTTCTTACCAAAGTTTTCTTTGAGCCAGAGGGTTGGGTAGATGTAACCAGATGCTGATGAAGAGGAGAGAACAGTCCATTTAGCAGAGTTGAGGTCGTCCCAAGTTAACTTTTCCCCCTTGTTGACTTTCTCAGCTAATTCCTTACCTTTAGCAGATGGGCCTGCTAAAATCAAGCCCTTGTAGAAGGTAACTTGCTCATCAGTAGGTTCAGTTGCTTTCTTGTCATTCCAGTCTTTTGGCTCAGCAGAGTTTTTGTTAAGCCCTTGACGAGTAGCAGTTAAGAGAACTTCCACATCATCAGAAAAGAGAACATAAGTCCCTGATGGGATAAAACCATAGTCAAGAGTCCCTGATGCTAATCCTTCCCCTCACAGCTTCAAAGTTAGTCCCTACTGTGATTTCTACGTTCTCAACTTCAAAACCATTTTTTTAGCAAGTTCGTCTTTCAATAATTTCTTGAGCGGTTCAGTCGATGTTACGATTTCGTCTGGGTTACGTGACGGCACGAAACCAATCTTAATCGTGTCAATTTTCTCTGCCGCCTTGGCAGTAAACGGTGCGATTAATCCGGCCACAAAGGTCGCAATTAAGGTGAAGATGGCAAAAAGCTTCAGGCTTTTTTTCATTTTAAGGATCCCTCCAGCAAAAATAATAGATTCTACCCAAATTATAGCAAAACCCTTTCTTCCGGCAAGAAAAAAATTATCAAAAGTGCCTTTTTGCTGGGTTTATTTTTCAAACGTTCGTGTTTTTCGACCATTGCCTCAGTACTCAAAAAAGCCCATGCCTCTTGCCGGAGGTGTGGGCTATCATTATTGGCTACTAACGTTGGCCTGGGAATGGTAGGCGTGGGGGTTGGCCTTCTTGACCTTCTTGGCCATTCTCTTGCTCTTGTCCTTGACCTTGTTGGCCTTGTTGATATTGTTGGAGATTATTGTTGCTTTGCTGCTCAGGCTGGGCACCAAGCGTTACTTGAACTTTGGTTTCTTTTCCTTCTCTGAGGACGGTTAACTCTACTTTGTCACCTACATTATAGGCATAGAGCTCCCGACGTAACTCCAAGATATTCTTGATTTCCTTATCACCAATCTTGGTGATAACGTCATATTTCTTGAGGCCTGCTGTTTCAGCTGGTGAGCCTTTGACCGTATCGGTTACCACGACCCCATCCGTTTGGTCGGACTTGAGTTTGAGAATTTCGGTCTTAGACCGGCTAGTGATGTTAGCTAAGTCATTTTGGCTAATTCCAATGAAAGGCCGGGTAACTTTGCCGTCTTTTTCTAGCTGTGCAATGACGCGTTGAACTCTTTGGACGGAATAGCGAAGCCCATTCCTTCGACGTCAACATTCGAGAACTTGCTTGAGTTGATGCCCACTAGATCGCCGTCCTTATTGAGTAAGGCACCACCAGAGTTACCAGGGTTAATCGCTGCTGAAGTTTGAATGAGCGTGGTCTCAATATCGGCTTGGCCGTCCTTGTTGAGGTCCATTGGCACAATCCGTGATTGACCAGAAATAATCCCTTGGGTCACGGAGTTAGAGAACTTGCTACCTAGAGGCGAGCCAATGGCGATGGCAATGCTCCCCACCTTAGTTGCGTCAGAGTCAGCAAACTTAATGGCCGATTTGACATTCTTGGACGAAATTTTAACAACGGCTAAGTCAGACACCGCATCGCGGCCAACTAATTCGCCATCTTCTGTGGTTCCATCAGCTAATTTGACTTTAAGGGAATCAGCATTTTCCACCACGTGGTTATTGGTTACCAAATAGGCTGTATCACCGTCAATCTTATAGATGACGCCACTACCTTCACCCGCTAATTTTTGGGAGGCACTTGGGTCTTCCAAGTCCACTTGGTTTTCACCTCCCGTGCCATAGCCATATAAATTATTTTGTTGGCTTTCTTTCTGGTAGTTTTGGATAGACACGACAGAGTCTTTAGCCTTCTCAACAGCCTTCATAATGGTTTCTTCAAATTCACTGGCTGTTCCTTGGGCTTGGACCGTATTAGTCTGATTTTGAGATGCCGTCGGTGTCACGACATTTTGCAAGGCCAAGCTACTTAAGATAAGCGCGCCCCCTGTTAAAGAACCTACGACTAATTTAATGATTTTTCTGCTTTTCATTGAACTTCCTCTTTTCTCTCCTATGAGTTTATTGTTTTTTTCTTGATGCTTCTATCCTAGCACCGACATGTGAAAAAGAATTTGAAAATTATATTACAAAGTAGTTATTTAATTGGTAAAGAATCCAGATTTCAAGCCCCCATTTCACAGCAATTTCATTCATATTTTGATTGCTAGACCCCGCTAGCTTCTACATAGGCTTATCCGCAGAAACAAAAAAGACCAGGAGCAAGCTCCCAGTCTAATCTTGATGACTAGCATTCATGAATCTTCCCACATTTTGGACAGCGTCCTCGCATGCGATTAGCTAAATCAATGAATTTGCAAACCAATTGGCTATCCAAAGAATAGATCACATGCTTACCTTCCTTCTCTGAGCGAATAATCCCATGCTTCCGTAAAGTAATCAGATGGTGAGAAGTTGTCGCTACGGTGGCATCAATTAAGCGTGAGATTTCATAGACGCAGAGGCGTTCATAGACCGTCAAAACATGCATAATTTTCACTCGGTTGAGATCACCCAAAACCTTGAATAAGGCTGCCTGAGCAGCCAGTTGATCTGGATCCATGACTTCCTTGAGTCGCTCACATTCCGTACTAATCACTTGTTCTTCTAGACATTCATATTCTGCCATGTCTTCCCTCCTTATAGGCCATGCATCATCATGACAGCCACACAGTTATTAATAATATGTACACAGATGGCATATTCAAGCCTCCTGGTTTTCAAATAAGTTAGTCCTAAGATTAAGCCCATGCCAGCGTAGAGGCCCCATTCTAAAGCATTAGCTGGTTGATGTAGGAGACCAAAAATGACACTGGATATTCCCAGACCTAGCCAAGGTAGCTGAGGCAGTAGATACTTCATCACTAAGCCCCTGAAGAGAATTTCTTCGACAATAGGTCCCAGTATGGCCAAGGCCAAAAAGGTTAAGAGGAAAGGGGCACCCTGTGTCGATACTTGCAAGGCCGCCTGATTCTGCGTGGTCTCAAAGGCTGGGTTGTAAGCAATCAGGACTTGGTCATAAATTGTCAGGTAGCAATACATAATTCCGTAAATAGCAAAACCTCCGACTAGGAGCTTCCATTTATTGAGTGTCCAATCAAAGAGCTTAAAGCCCCAAATAGAGACCCCTAGGATTAAAACCACTAAAGCTATGGCCTCCAGAATGACAAAAGCCCAAGGATGTATATAGACCAAGTCACTTAAATCGGCACCTACTAAGTCATAGGAGTCAATTCCTGATTGAGCCAGACCATACTGTATCAATCCCCACTCGGCCAAAATTTGGCTGACCAGATAGGCACCAATCAGCAAAAGCACCTTCCACCAGCTGGCCTTAACAGGATCTTGCCAGGCTTGGTTCATTCTTTGCCACATGCGCCTTCATCTCCTCTTGCTTAGTTAATCAATTTTTCCAGTTGGATAAGGCCTTGGAACCAGTCCGCACCTAAGATTTCATTGAATTGTGCTTGACTTAAGACTGCATCCCCTGTCGGTTCCGTCAGTGACGCAGCTTTCATGTCTAAATGGTACTCTAGCGCCACCTTGCCTTGAATCAAGCCAACTGAGATTTTTTTATTGGCATAGTCCAAGCTGATGGTCCCATCGTAATCATCTGTGAACAAATCAAAGGTCTCTTTAAGTCTTGGAAAATCGGCTTGATGCTTCTTCATAATAGCCGTCCACTGCTTGCCAGCCTCATCCGATAATTCATAGCTTAACACTTGGCCGTCTTTCTTGCTTGGTTGGGGTTGGCTCGCTAGCCATTCCGTCAGGACCACTTGATAGAAGGCTTGCCAATCTTGACTGATTTGATAGCTCGTTTGGGCCTGTTCTGTAGAATCTAAGGCTACAAATTTATCTTTGAGTGCGGTAGTCTTGCTTTCATCCAAATGAGCTAATTTATCTAGGGCCGTATCCTTAACCGCCTCCGCTTGACTATTAGCCACTTGCTTAGCAAAGCCCATTAAATCTTCAACTGCCTGCCAAGCAGCCGTCACCTTGCCCTCTGACAGCTTCAGCATGGCAGTAAATGGTAGGGCGTGCGAATCTGTTTGATGCAAGTAACGAATGTCACCAGAATTGATGGTAACCAAGGTTTTCCCCTTAGGTTGACCATTATCACGGCCATCGATTAAGGCCACATTCATCACTACACGCGCTTGGTCGTGATAGAGAGCGGTTAGGATTGTTTCTGGTCGGTCTAATTTAATCTCTGGTAAGTCTTTATTGGGATCCTCTTGCTGACTAGAGGACTCACTAGAGTTGGAACTTTCGCTCGTCGGCTGACTGGCTTGTTCTGAGCCAAACTGGGTCACAGGCGATAAATCTTGGCGTTCTTGCGCACCAATCTGGGAAAGGGCATGTGGCACCACTAAGAGTTGGTTGGCTAAGATTAGGGCAAGGGCACATTTTTTAAGTGATAATTTCATAGGCTTTGACTCCTTTATTGTGGGGAAAGAGTAGCGTTAGCGCTGGTTTAAATAGGCTTTGACATCTGGGCCGACAAAGACCTGTCCTTGATCCGTCAACAGAATAGGGCGCTTGACTAACATGCCATCGGTCGCCAGAAGCTCGAATTGCTGGTCCGAGCTCAAGTCATCCCAACGGTCTTTAAGGCCCATGCCACGGTAGAGCTGTCCGCTAGTATTGACTAGCTTCTTGGTCGAGCTGAGACCAGCCTGTTGGTACCATGTTTTTAACTCTTGAGCGCTAGGACGATCCACATTAATCTCGCGATAGTGATAAGTAAGGCCTTGGGCCTCAAGTAGTCGCTCTACCTCCCGGCAGGTCGAACATTTTTAGACCGATTAACTCCATGGTTTTCCTCCTAGCTCTACTTGGTTAAGTAACATTCAAGTAGGTATTTGATATTCTTTACCTCCTCATTCTACCACAAAAACCTAAGAAAAACTAAGGATATTCGCTAGACACAAAAAGACACCCCTTCCTCACGGAGAGGAGAGGATGTCTAGTATTCGCTCACTTAATCTAAGACAGACAAGCGCTTAGTCCACGGTGTTGCGGTGCGCGCTAAGACTTGGTTAAGAGCTTCAATATTGGCCTTGCCTTGGGATTCTAGCCAGTCACGGCAAGCTTGGTCACCTTCTGAGGCGAAGATTGGCACAGCATCCTTCCAAGTTGCACGGCCACAGAGTACCCCATTGAATTCTGCACCTGCTTCTTTGGCGAAGTCCAGGGTTTCTTGGAAGAGTTGCGCAGAGACACCGGCACTGAGGTAGATGTATGGCAGATGGGTTACCTCGCTTTGTTCTTTAAAGAGTTTGAGAGCTTCTTGACGGCTATAGACTACTTGCCCCTCCGCAAAACCTTCCACAAATTTCATATTAACAGGCACTTCTACCTTCAAGACATCAACATGGTAACGTTTGTGGGAGAAAATCTTCATGGCTTCCAACACTTTATGAGGTTTTACTTTAGCAAATTCCGCCCCCTTCTCATCATTGAGGGTCGCATCATAGGAGACAATTTCTAAGAAGAAAGGAATATCTTCCGCCTCACACTCAGAGCCGATTCGTTCAACGAAGGCGTGTTTGCGTTCATTAATCGCTTCATCTTCATCCACATCATAGTAGAGCAGGAACTTAACCGCATCTGCCCCTTGTTCTTTGAGACGGTAAGCAGACCACTCAGGCAACAAGTCTGGCAAACGACCAGGTTCAGATGCATCATAGCCTGTTTCTTCATAGGCTAAGAGCAAGCCCGCGGCGATTGAACGACGCGCAGCCGCAGGTAAGCCATACTCTGGATCTAAGAGAATAGACGATGCGTATGGTGTCAATTCTTCGGAAATGGCAATCTTAAAGTCTTCAACGGCGCGTTGCACATCTTCAACGCCACCACCTGAAGCAATCATCTTACGCAAGGAACCGCGTTGGTCAATGGCTAAGGCTGAGATAACCCCAGATTCAGTCGATAGTTCTTGTAATTTTTGGTATTTAGCTTTTGATACTTGTCTCATCTTATCTTCTCCTTTTTTTATCCATTACTTAGGCTTGGTAGCGGAGCTCGCCGTCTAAATAAGTCGCTTCTAATTCTAATTGATCACTGACTACGATGAAGTCGGCCTCATAACCTGGGGCAATGCGGCCACAGACTGATTCAATGCCAACCGATTGCGCAGGTGTCAGAGAGGCCATGCGCAGGGCTTCTGCGGGACTAACTAGGCCCCAGTCCACGACATTTTTAACCCCTTGTTTGAGCTCTAAGATAGAGCCCGCTAAGTTACCGGTGTCCTTGAGACGGGCAGTCCCATCTTTGACCACTACTTCAAATTCCCCTAGGCGAGACTGGCCCTCGCCCATACCGCCAGCCCGCATACAGTCTGTAATTAGGACGGTTTCCTTAGGTCCTCTAGCACGAGTCACCACACGAGCTGCCGCCGGATGAACATGGTGGCCATCACAAATCATTTCAGCAAAGACCTTGTCTAAGCTCAAAGCTGCCCCTACCATACCTGGGTTGCGATGGTGAAGACCGCTCATACCGTTGTAGATATGTACAAAGATATTGGCGCCGGCATCAACTGCTGCAGCCGCTTCTTCATAGGTCGCATCTGAATGAGCCAAGGCCGTATAGACGCCTTTGGACTTGGCAAATTCAATGAATTCCTTAACGCCCTTGCGTTCTGGGGCAATGGCAATTTTATTGACCAAGCCTTGAGATAGTTCATGCCATTTGGCTAGTTTTTCAACGGATGGGTCGCTCATGTATTTAGGGTTTTGGGCCCCTTTGTATTTTTCAGTGAAGAAAGGACCTTCTAGGAAAATCCCACGAATCTTAGCCCCGGTCACCTCTTGATAGTGATTCCCGATAGTTTCGCAGACATCATTCAACAATTGAGCAGAAGAGGTCAAAGTGGTTGGCAACCAAGAGGTCACCCCACAGGATAGGAGGCCTTCGGAAATCACCTTAATGCCCTCAAAGTCATTATCCATGACATCATGAGACTTGTAACCATGAATGTGGGTGTCCACTAAACCTGGGGCGACAATGGAGTTACTATAATCTTGGATTGGAGCATCTTGTGGCTCTTCCATCAGAATGGGACCAAACTTCCCGTCTTCAATGGTCAAGTAGGCCTTGTCAATGACTTGGTCATCGAGCACAATTTGCTTAGCATAAACATAGTATTTCATACGCATCTTCCTTTTCTTACTCTAGGCGTAAGGATGAATGGTGACACCCTTCACGACACGGTTGACCGTGCCACTTGGCGATGGGGTGTCTGGTTTGTTGTGAACATGAACAGACGCTAGCAGAGCCAAGACCTGACCGACTACTAAATATGGGAAGGCCAGATAGGCATCCGGTAATTGACTGTGCGCCGAATCGAAATCAAAAACCTCTACCCCAGGCGCAGCCTCGGTTCCCACTTGAATGGCTACAACAGCTTGGGCAATCTGATCACCGGCCAATTCAGCTAGGATATCCTGGTCATAGAGACGGGTGTAGGCTTGGTTGGAAACAAAGACTAGCGCCAAGGCCTCAGAGTTAACAAAAGATTTAGGACCGTGACGGAAGCCCATGCTGGAATCATAGACGGTTGCCAATTGGCCAGCCGTTAACTCTAGGATCTTCAATTGGGTCTCACGGCCTAGGCCTTCAAAGCCACCCGATCCCAGATAGATGACCCGCTGTGGATTTTTTGCTAACAAGGCTTGAAGTTGACCTTCGCGGGCCAAGACTGTCTCGGCCATCTTGGCAATCTGGTCGACATAAGCCGCCTTATCGGCATTAGAAGCCGGGTCAAAGACTAGCAAGGCGGTGAGCATCATGCAGGAGAAACTCCCTGTCATGGCAAAACCTGCATCATTGGAGCGACTTGGTTGCAAGAGCACTAGGTTGTGGTCATCCCCTTGCGCGGCTTTGGCTAAATGGCCTTCTGGCGCACAGGTAATGGTTAATTGATAGAAATCCTTGACCAAGGACTGACCCAGTTGGACTGCCGCCACACTCTCTGGCGAGTTACCACTACGGGCAAAGGACACCAAGAGGGTTGGCAAATCTGCTCGGAAGACGGTCGCCGGATTGGAGACAATGGTCGTCGTCGGCTCGTGACGGAAGTTAAGTCGAGACACGTCGTTAACTTGACGTAAATAATTTTGTAATGGCTTGTCCAACATAAGCAGATGACCCTGCTCCTGTAAAAATCACTTCTAGGCGCCCATAAGATTCTAACAAGGCACCTATAAAGCCCTTTAATTTCTTCCTGACGGTCAAGATACATTTGATAGGTTTCGCGCCAGATAGATGGTTGTTGCTTGATCTCTCGCGTTGTAATTTCAGCACCTAGTGCCTCTAACGCGACTTTGTCTAATTCAAACATGGCCTAACTCCTCTACTGATTTTTTTCATTATATTTATATTCTACTCTGTAAGGGCTTTTCTTTCAATATGCGTTTCGACCAAAATTAAACTGAAACTTGTCTTAAGTAACAAAAATAAAAATTTTTGTCTGTACATGAAGCGCTACCATGTTTTTTGTGGTACACTAAGGGTAGATTAATTTATTGCAATTTTTGGAGGTATTATTCCATGGAAATACTTGTTTATGATCAGTTCGATGCAGCATCCGATAAGGCCTTTGACTTTTTCGTCCAGGCGCGGCAACTGGTCCCAAAACCTTTGGCTTAGCAACTGGTTCGACTCCCGAAGCGCTCTATCAACGCTTAGTAGAGTCCGATTTAGATTTTAGTCAATCAGTTTCTGTCAACTTGGATGAATACTATGGCTTGTCTAGCGACCATCCAAAGAGCTATCACTACTTTATGCACCAACATCTCTTCCAGAGACAAGCCTTTCAAACATTCCTATCTGCCTGACGGGGACCAAACTGATAGCGACTATGAAATCCAACGCTATAATCAAGTCCTAGCAGACAACCCCATTGATTTACAAATCTTGGGGATTGGCTCTAACGGTCACATTGGCTTTTAATGAGCCTGGGAGCGCCATTCGATGGCTTTAACCCAGCTAGTCGATTTGACTCCATCCACTATTGAGGCTAACAAACGTTTCTTCGATCGTGTCGAAGACGTGCCGACTCAAGCTTACAGTATGGGGATTGCTTCCATCATGGCCGCTAAGAAAATCATCCTCATGGCATACGGCGAAAAGAAAGCCGATGCTATTTACGGACTGGTTGAAGGGCCTGTGACCCCTGACCTGCCTGCCAGCATCCTCCAGCGTCACCCTGATGTGACCCTCCTCTTGGACAAGGCGGCTGCAGCTAAACTTCATCTTTAAGAGAATTTCCCATTATATCATATATGATATAATGGATTTTTTATTAGGCTTAAAATCAGAGCAAGAGGGCTAGACTTCAGTGTCTAGCCCCCTCTCTAAAGTTCCCCTATTTAAAAGATCTCAATATCCTGGGCGGGCATCACCAGGAAGCCAGCCCCAATAATTCCGTTATCTCCCCCCAGGTCTGTGACCCGAATGTGAGGCAGAATATGCATTTGTTCTTTGTGGGCATAACGCTCTAGGACCGCCTTAATCCGCTCCACATAGAATGGATTCTTGACTGCCACGCTACCGCCAATGACAATTTCTTTAGGATCTAGGAGGCAGATCATAGCGAAGAGTCCAATAGCCACCCCCATGGCACTTTGGTCTACTAATTCATTGGCAATTTGTTCCCCTTTGAGGGCACGAGCGAAGACTTGGGCCACCGTAATCCGATCATCCAGATAGAGGGCGCGTGCCATGGCCTCAATCCCAGGGCCAGCACAGACACTTTCCAAAGGACGAAGGCCAGTAGAGGAGGGCACTGGCAAGAAACCAATTTCACCTGAGAAGCCATCACCGCGAATAATCTGATGGTTGACGATATTAGTGCAGGCGATCCCGGTTGAGACCGTCAAACAGCCGAACACATCCAGCGACCCCATACCAGCCAATCGATACTCCGCATAGGCAGCCGCCTTGACGTCATTCTCAATGGCGATTGGCACTTGGGCGTAGCGGTTCGCCAGGCGCGCTACCACCGGAAACTTCTCCCAAGGGATATTATTTTGGAAGATAGCTACCCCGTTTAGGCTATCCACCTTACCTGGTATACCTAAGCCGATACCGGTCAAATCCGATACATCCACCCCTGCCTCTGCTAGGCAGGCGTCAATGACACCCACTACGCATTCTAACATGGCCTCACTGGAAGAGGTATCGCTGGGCACTTGAACACGGTGAGTGATACGTCCCTGCTCGTCAATGATAGCCGCCGCTACCTTGGTTCCGCCGATATCCACACCCATTGCTTTCTCATTTTCCTTCCTCCTCTCCTTTGATAGAGCCATCCGGCCTTTAGTCGCGTTTAGGATGGTTAAAGTCGTAGTTATAGTCAAAGAGCACCGCTAGCAAACCAGCCAAAGCTAAGAGCATGCCCAAGAGATTTTCTCGGCTAACCGTGGTTTGAAGGTGAATGATAAAGCCAACGCAGACCAAGGCAACCAGAAGACGAATGAGAACACGAATTTTATGAGACATCTAAATCTCCTCCCATCGAATTTCGCTCGCAGCCAAGGAAACTTCTTGGCTAATTCCTTGACCATCATAGACAGTCGTGGCTTGTGGCTCAGCGGTATTATTGACAACTGCATACTTGCCCTTAGCTGGGTAGGCATGAACTTCAACAGCTGGGTTGCTACTATGCCATTTATTAAAGTCAGCTTCCCTATGGGCAGCGTAGTAAAGAGCCCGCATGAGTAAACGCGTATTGTCAATGCTGTAAGGTAAGCCAGCTAGGTAGACCCCGCGGCCTTGACCATAATCGTGTGCCGCCATATGAACTTCGCCATTGCTGTATTCTAAAATTTCTGTCTCTTCACTTAGGGCATAGAGGTTATGCATGGACTCCCCGAAATCTGGCACCTGACCAGTCACTAAATCTGCCGTAATAAAGTGACTGCCTTGGGCTTGAGTGAAGTATTTGTCAGTCGATAGGGAGAAGCCTAACTCCTTATCCACCCCGAGAATTTCAGCTAATTGGAAGAAACGACCATTTTGGAGATGGGCACTTGGCTCACCAACGCCCACCAAACCGCCACCTTGGTAGACGAAGCGACGAATGGCACTTAACAATTCTGGCCGTGCCCAATGTTGACCACCACTAAAGGCGGTTCCGGCATCGCCTGCGTTAATTAAGACGTCCACATCTGCCGGCACACCGTCAGCAATCACCTGGTCAAAACTCAAGAAGACTACCTCAACCGCCGCACCACTGAGGGCTTCTAGAATCCCCAGATAGGAGTAGATTTGCTTATAGTGCAAGGCATGCGCCACCATGTGCGTTTGCCAGGTCCGAAGTGCCCCCCAAGCATTGAGAATCCCTACTTTTAGCCCCACATAAGGCTTGGTGTCTTTGACAATGGCGTAGATATCTCGGAATTCATCCGCCACTTCTTCGATATAGGAAACAAATTTAGGGAATTTATAGGCGAGACTGAGATAACCCCCATAACCAATCCGGTCAACGGGCTTACGCATAATGGCCCGGCGTGCTGTTAGCCAATTCTCGTTGGCTTCAATGGTCGGATCATTTCCTTCATAGAAAGTATCTGGGAAGAAGTATGGCAGGAAGCGGCCTTCGGTATATTTAACATGTGGAATATCGGCAATCATTCGCAAGGTTGCCCCGCCACCGACTGAGCCAACCACTGCGTCCAAGCCAATATCCTTGAAATAAGGGCCATAAGGTTCGGTCCCAATCCAGTTATCGCCTAGGAACATCATGGCTTCCTTGCCAACTTCATGGACAATATCCACTAACTTCTTGGCTTCTTGGGCCACAAAATGACTTTGGAAATCGACATAGTCTAAGTAAGCCTTAGAAGGCACGCGGAAAGCCGTATTATAGTAACCTTGGTCAACAAAGTCTTCCGGTCTCAGACGATAACCTTTGGCTTCTTGGAAGGCTAGGATGGCTGCTGGTGATACAGAAGCTCCATAGCCAAACCAGTCGACAAATTTCTCTTTGGCCTTGTCATTGAAGACCAGGGTGAAATGGTAGAAGAAGGTGGTAAAGCGGACCACATCCGTCTTAGGATTCTCTTGGCACCAACGTCTGAGGTAGTCTGACATGAAGCGGTTGGAATGTGGCTGACGCACATCAAAAGGAATATCATGAGCCACTGAGTCTCCCCAATTATTGGTGATATGGTTATACATTTGAGTAGGGTCCCAAATCTTATAAACCAAGAAGGAAACCGTATATTCATGGAAGGGCTCTGCCCCTTCCACAATTACTAGGTCCCGCTCTTGATCCACCTGCCACTGGCTGCTTGGGACTACTTGGCCAGTGGTGCGGTTAATGACTTCCCACCACTCCTTAGGATCATGGTGATAGTCAGGTACTACTTGTTCCCGATAGTAGCCCTGCATGAAATCAATGGCTAAGCTTTCTTTGCTTGCGGTATGGAAGGGTGACATCAAATAGAGTTGTTGGCACTCTTCCATATGATCTTTGATAAAATCATTATGATTTCGAGCTACGAAATAGGTTGTATAGATAGAAGCATCTAAATCTTTGACTGCCTCTTCTAATTTGGTCCCATCGGAATCGCGGATGGCATCAGCCCCCCATCGATCTAATAATTCTTGAGTTTGCGCAAGGAAATTGCGCTCACTTGGTAACGTAAGTCTGCCTTTTGATTTGGCCATTTACTACATCTCCTTCGTCATCTAAGTCTCAATATCAAGGCTTGGCTTATTCCTTGGAGCCGCCCGCTGTCATCCCCTCGGTCAGACGCTTCTGAACGAAAATATAGAGGATGAGGGTTGGCAACATGACCATGACCATGCCGGCATAGAGTTGGCCGTATTGTTGGGCCGCATTTTGCGCTGCCATTAAGTTCATCAAACCCACTGGCAGGGTTCGTAACTCTTGTTTATTCATCAGGGTAAAGGAAATGATATATTCATTCCAGAAGCCCAAGAAGTTAAAGAGAATAACCGTGATAATACTTGGTTTAGCCATAGGAATCATAATCCGCATCATGGTTGTAAAATGATTGGCCCCATCGATCGAAGCTGCTTCTTCAAAAGTTGACGGTAAGGTCATAAAGTAGCTAGATAAGAGATAGATGGTAAATGGCAGAGAAGTTGCCGCATAGACCAAGGCTAAGATGAAACGATTGTTTAAGAGTTCCGGCATCATGGCAAAGCCTTTTTTGGCATCGACCAACATCAAGAAGATGGGTACTACAATGTAGTTAACGTTGATGAAGAGTCCACCCTTAAAGAGTTGACGTAAAAGGCCACGCCCTGGGAATTCAAAACGCGCTAGAACATAAGCGGCTGGCAAGGCTAAGGCTAAGAGAAGAGCCAAAGCCATAGCCGTTACGACTACCGAGTTGAAGACATAAGCTCCATGCTAGCCCGGTTCCAGGCATCGACAAAGTTCTGCCAGTAGAGCCCCATTGGCAAGGACCAAGGCGAACGGTAGAATTCTGAATTTTCCTTAAGTGAGGCCAGAAAGACCCAGCCCACTGGCACAATAATCGAAATAGCCAGGAGCGACAGCACTAAGTAGATAAAAATCTTGTATAAACGATTCGTTGAACGACTCATTTGACTGGCTCCTTTCTAGTATTCAAGAATGTCCCGCTTGGTTACGGCACTAACGACCGCTGACAAGACGAAGGAGAAGATGAAGATGACAACCCCAATGGCCATCCCGTAGCCATAGGATGAGTTGGTATAGGCTTGCCCATACATGTAGGATAAGACTACCGAGGAGGCCCCGTTTGGCCCTTCACTGGTCATGGTTTGAACCAAGAGGAAGCTGAGGTTAATGGTGGAAATAATGAAGAAGGTCAAGGTGGTCCGAATGTTATTCCAGACTAGTGGCAGGGTCACGGCGAAAAACTGCTTCACCTTACCCGCCCCATCTAAATCAGCTGCTTCATAGAAGGAAGTTGGGATATTGGCCATTGATGCCATGTACATGACCATGTAATAACCAATAGCCTGCCATACTAAAGCCCCAATCAAGGCATAGAGCACCAACTGCTTGTCCCCCAACCAGAGAATCGGTGGAGCCTGCTCCCCTCTGAAGATTGCCAAGAAAGAATTTAACATCCCGTTGTTAGGGTCATAGATGGCGGAGAAAATCCCGGAAATAACAACGATGGATAAGATATTTGGAATATAGAAAATTACCCGGAAGAAGTTTTGTCCCTTAATTTTCTCTGTCGATAGAATGGAAGCGAAGAGAATGGCAATGGCTAGGGTAATAATGGTCACTAGCACAATTAAGACAATGGTATTTTGGAAGGCCCGGATAAATTTGGTGTCGTTAAACAACTTAACGAAGTTATCGAAATAAACGAAAGTCTTTTTAGCTGAGAATCCACCCCACTTGTAGAGAGACATGCGAAAGACTTGAAATGTCGGATACAACATGAAGAGGGCGAACAAGAGGGTCGCAGGTATCACGCAAATCAAGGCAAAGCGGGTTTTGGATGCTTTTGAATTCATGATAAGTACTCCTTTCTAAATCGCCGTGCTGGCGTCTCTTATAAGTATGACCCTGGCTCATAAGAGGCATCAACACGTGCGTTATCAATAAAAGTCCCACTCCCACCAAGGCGGAAGTGGGCACTATGTCAATGCTTAAGCTAGCATTAGTGGCTGATGCTGTCGTGGAATTGTTTCATTACTTCTACGACGTTAGATTGCCAATCTTTTACGCTGAGGTCACCAGATACTACAGAGTTGAATGCTTCGTAAAGTGTTGCCTTGAGGTCTACCCCTTCGATGGCTTCAGCAGATACGAAACCACCTAAACCTGGTAATACGCCTTCGTCATAGACTTTATAGAAGACTTGTTTTTCAGCAGGTAACTGCTGATCAAACCTTTAACTGGTTGAACAGCCCCTGTGTTTGTGAAGATTTCAGCTGCCTTGTCAGAGTAGAGGAAGGCAATGAATTCTTTTGGTCGCTTTTTGTTGTTTAGCTTCTTTTGGAATCCAGATATGTTCCAAGAAGGTATAAGCGTATTGTTTGTCACCTTCTTTGAGGGGTTGGCATAGCCGCCATGCCCCATTCGAAGCCGTCAGCACGTGGTGCATCTTTCATTTCGTCCACTACCCAGCTACCGTTTGGCATGAAGAGGGCTTTGTTGTCTAGGACTGCTTGTTGGTTCTTAGTGAAGCCGTCTTTGTTAGCATTGGCTACAGTAGTTGCTTCTGTGTTCTTAGCTAACTCACCTAAAGTTTCGAAGACCTTGGTTAAATCAGCGCCAGACCAAACTTCTGGATCGTAGTTCATGGCTTTGTTGAAGAGTTCTGCCCCACCAGCGGAGTAGATCACGCTAGAGAAGAAGGTGTCTAAATAGCCTGCTGTTGGATAGGTGAAGAGGGCAATGTTTTCTTTCTTAGCTTCTTCAGCTAATTTCCACATTTGATCCCAAGTCTTAGGTACTTCCCAGCCTTTTGCTTTGAAGAGGGCCTTGTTATAGAAGAGACCTGTTGGAGAGTAGAACATTGGCATTAAGTAAGTCTTGCCATCGTTATAAGGGTTAGTTGAAGTAGAATCAGTGAAGCCTGGTAAGAGTTTTTCCTTAACTGTCTTATCTTCGCCTGGGACCTTCATATCCAAGACATCAGTCAAGTCAGCTAAAGCCTTATCCTTGATTAAGGTCTCTGGCAAAGCTTTCTTACGGCTTTGTGCTAAGAGCACTACGTCAGGGTAGTCACCAGATTGGAGACGTGGGGTGATCGCATCTTCGAGTTCTTTTTCCATGGTCAACTTGATGTCGACATTTGGATTGACTTGCTTATAGGCTTCGATGATTTCTGGCCACAACTTAGTCCCATAAGCTGTTTCGATGGCTGCGAAGTCTAAGGTCACCTTTTCTTCGGCTGACACATTGGCAACTCCGAAGAAACTTGGCAAAGCACAAGCTAAAGCAGCTGCTGATACTAAAGCTTTTTTCATGTAAAACACTCCTTATAAAGTTTTATTGAATCTTACACTCTTATCATACCATAGGTGCAACCGTTTTACTTGCAGATTCTTGTTGTAAACTTGCAGATTCTTGCGGATTGTTGTATAATGTAACTAGATAAATGATAGCGTTTTAATAACTTTAAGGAGTGTCCCCACATGTATATTCGCTATACCATCACCCATCAGCCTGAAGAAGTCAGTCAAAATCATTTCCAGGTTCTATCAGTTAATATTGTCTCCTATGATGCTAACTGGCATTCCACTATGCATCACCACAATTTCGCCGAAATTTTCTATTGTTTGGACGGATCTGGTTATCTGCTAACTGAATTCGAGCGGACTCCCATCCACAAACACTCTCTCCTACTGGTCAATCCCTTCATCGAGCATACGGAGCATACCTCCCTTATCTACCCACTCAAGTATCTAGTAATAGGAATCAAGGGGCCAGAGATTATCCTACCCTCTCATGCTACAGATAATGGTCTATTTAGCTTCGAAGACAGCAACCATCAGTTCTATCGTCTTATCCGTGAAGTGATGACAGAATGTGAGTTAAATCAGCCTTACTCTAGCCAAATCATCGACCATTTAATTAATTCCTTGATTCTTAGACTTAATAATGTGGCTAATAGCCAGCTAGCCATGGCACGGGAGACGCCTTTATCTGCCAGTGTCAGCTTAGCTAAGCACTACATCGATAACCATTTCTCCAAGAACATTAATCTTGAGCAATTAGAAGAGCGAGCCCATGTTTCTCGCTTCCACTTATCCCACCAATTTAAGAAGAACTCGGCCTCTCACCTATTAACTATCTCAATCAAGTCCGCCTGACACAAGCGCAAGAACTCCTACTGACTACCAATTACACTGTACTGCAAATTACTGAGATGGTCGGCTTTAACTCAGTTTCCTACTTCTCTAATAAATTCCATGAGGCAGTCGGCATGACACCGCGCGCCTATCGTAACCTCCATGCCTCAAGCCTGATCCAAACAGGCAGTCTCAAAGAAACGTATCAATTACCCGATAATTTGGCAAGAAAAAATTAGCACAGTTTCTTTATGAAAAACCACTGGCCCTCACGTCAGTGGTTTTGTTGTTAAATCAATGAATTTTTATGAAAATATGCCATATCTTATTAGTCAATATCGCTACTTTTTACACTAAGTCTAAACAAGTAGCAAGTCTATGATAACAACAGTTGTTGCGCTTTCTCGGTTTTTATGGTATAATATAGTTATCAAAATCACAAAGAGGTGTTTTTTATGGTAAAAGCGAGTAAGGAACGTTGCGAAAACTTAGTTGCTCTGTTAGACGGTTACTCCAAAAAAGGCGGTCACCATCTTAACATCAACGTATTTGACCGGGATACTTTAATGGATGCTATGGAACATCCAGAAAACTACCCTCAATTGACTATTCGTGTGTCTGGTTATGCTGTTAACTTCAACAAATTGACCCGCGAACAACAATTGGACGTTATCAACCGTACAATGCACGAAGGCATGTAATCTTGCCTTTAGCCCTGGCACTTGCTAGGGCTCTTTTATTGGCCCTATCAACCCAAAATACAAAAAGAACCTTGAAGTAATCTTCAAGGTTCTTTTGACTCATGCTTTCCTATCATTTCTGATGGAAGAATACCGGCGGCCGGGGTCGAACCGGCACGCCCTCGCGGGCACTGGATTTTGAGTCCAGCGCGTCTGCCAATTCCGCCACGCCGGCATGATAATATATGAGGTTTAAGGCGGTAACCGGATTTGAACCGGTGAATGAGGGTTTTGCAGACCCTTGCCTTACCACTTGGCTATACCGCCATTTATGAATAAAAAAAACTGGGGTAGCTGGATTCGAACCAACGAATGACGGAGTCAAAGTCCGTTGCCTTACCGCTTGGCTATACCCCAATGATAATATAAAATAGGCGAACGAGGGGGAATCGAACCCCCGAATGTCGGTGCCACAAACCGATGCGTTAACCACTTCGCCACGATCGCCATAATAGCACAACAGGGACAGTAGGAATCGAACCCACACTAACGGTTTTGGAGACCGTTGTTCTACCGTTAAACTATGTCCCTAAAAAGGAGGGCATGTTCTTCCCTACTATAATTAATGGAGGGAGGCAGATTCGAACTGCCGAACCCTAAGGAGCGGATTTACAGTCCGCCGCGTTTAGCCACTTCGCTATCCCTCCAATGGCTTGGGACGGAATCGAACCGCCGACACTTTGAGCTTCAATCAAATGCTCTACCAACTGAGCTACCAAGCCAATACGGTCCCGACGGGATTTGAACCCGCGATCTCCTGCGTGACAGGCAGGCATGTTAACCCCTACACCACGGAACCATTTTGGAAATGGAGGTTAACGGGATCGAACCGCTGACCCTCTGCTTGTAAGGCAGATGCTCTCCCAGCTGAGCTAAACCTCCAGGTTATTTAATTAATATTTAAATTAATTATGATCCGTACGGGATTCGAACCCGTGTTACCGCCGTGAAAGGGCGGTGTCTTAACCACTTGACCAACGGACCATATTAACGGAGAGTATGGGATTCGAACCCATGAGACAGTGTTACCCGCCTACACGATTTCCAATCGTGCTCCTTCGCCGACTCGGACAACTCTCCAGCTAACCAACTCCGCAAGTAGGGCTCGAACCTACGACATCATGATTAACAGTCATGCGCTCTGCCAGCTGAGCTATTGCGGAATCAAGACAACCTCACCCAGCATGGCAACGACCCTACTCTCACAGGACCAAAGGTCCAACTACCATCGGCGCTAAGAAGCTTAACTGCTGTGTTCGGAATGGGAACAGGTGTGTCCTTCTTGCCATTATCACCACACTTGGGTGTTGTCTTCTATTGAGTGCTTGCACACTCAAAACTGAATAACCCTCAAACCTAACCTCAAATCTTGTGGTTAAGACCTCGACCGATTAGTACTAGTCCGCTCCATGGATCACTCCACTTCCACTTCTAGCCCTATCTACCTGATCGTCTCTCAGGGTCTTACTTCTTTCGAATGGGAAATCTCATCTTGAAGTCGGCTTCACGCTTAGATGCTTTCAGCGCTTATCCATCCCGCACATAGCTACCCAGCGATGCCCTTGGCAGAACAACTGGTACACTAACGGTGCGTCCATCCCGGTCCTCTCGTACTAAGGATAGCTCTTCTCAAATTTCCTACGCCCGCGACGGATAGGGACCGAACTGTCTCACGACGTTCTGAACCCAGCTCGCGTACCGCTTTAATGGGCGAACAGCCCAACCCTTGGGACCGACTTCAGCCCCAGGATGCGATGAGCCGACATCGAGGTGCCAAACCTCCCCGTCGATGTGAACTCTTGGGGGAGATAAGCCTGTTATCCCCAGGGTAGCTTTTATCCGTTGAGCGATGGCCCTTCCATACGGTACCACCGGATCACTAAGCCCGACTTTCGTCCCTGCTCGACTTGTAGGTCTCGCAGTCAAGCTCCCTTCTGCCTTTACACTCTACGAATGATTTCCAACCATTCTGAGGGAACCTTTGGGCGCCTCCGTTACTCTTTAGGAGGCGACCGCCCCAGTCAAACTGCCCACCTGACACTGTCTCCCGTGCTGTTACACGTGGGTTAGAGGGTCCGCATCACAAGGGTAGTATCCCACCAGCGCCTCCATGTAGACTGGCGTCCACACTTCTTCAGCTCCTACCTATCCTGTACATGCCATACAAACACTCAATATCAAGCTACAGTAAAGCTCCATGGGGTCTTTCCGTCCTGTCGCGGGTAACCTGCATCTTCACAGGTACTATAATTTCACCGAGTCTCTCGTTGAGACAGTGCCCAGATCGTTACGCCTTTCGTGCGGGTCGGAACTTACCCGACAAGGAATTTCGCTACCTTAGGACCGTTATAGTTACGGCCGCCGTTTACTGGGGCTTCAATTCGTACCTTCGGATTGCTCCTAAGCACTCCTCTTAACCTTCCAGCACCGGGCAGGCGTCAGCCCCTATACGTCATCTTTCGATTTTGCAGAGACCTGTGTTTTTGATAAACAGTCGCCTGGGCCTATTCACTGCGGCTGACATCTCTGTCAGCACCCCTTCTCCCGAAGTTACGGGGTCATTTTGCCGAGTTCCTTAACGAGAGTTCTCTCGCTCACCTTAGTGTTCTCCACTTGACTACCTGTGTCGGTTTGCGGTACGGGTTGTTAACAACTCACTAGAGCTTTTTCTCGGCAGTTTGATTAGCCACCTTCGCTACTTATAGTTCGCTCCAGGTCACACGTCACGGTTATAGGTATAAGCATTTGACTCATACCACCACTTCGTGCTTCTACAGACACTTCCATCCGTCTGCGTGGCGTCGCCTCCTGCGTCCCTCCATCGCTCAAACATTGTTAACAAGTACAGGAATCTCTACCTGTTGTCCATCGCCTACGCCTGTCGGCCTCGGCTTAGGTCCCGACTAACCCTGGGCGGACGAGCCTTCCCCAGGAAACCTTAGTCTATCGGTGGACGGGATTCTCACCCGTCTTTCGCTACTCATACCGGCATTCTCACTTCTAAGCGCTCCAACACTCCTTTCGGTATGCCTTCACCGCCCTTAGAACGCTCTCCTACCACTCAATAAAAAATTGAATCCACAGCTTCGGTGTACTGTTTAGCCCCGGTACATTTTCGGCGCGGAGTCACTCGACTAGTGAGCTATTACGCACTCTTTGAATGGTGGGTCGCTTCTAAGCCAACATCCTAGTTGTCTATGCAACTCCACATCCTTTTCCACTTAACAGTTACTTTGGGACCTTAGCTGGTGGTCTGGGCTGTTTCCCTTTCGACTACGGATCTTATCACTCGCAGTCTGACTCCCAGAGATGAGTCCTTGGCATTCGGAGTTTATCTGGATTCGGTAAAGCGTGAGCCCCCCTAGTCCAAACAGTGCTCTACCTCCATGACTCTTACTCTGAGGCTAGCCCTAAAGCTATTTCGGAGAGAACCAGCTATCTCCAAGTTCGATTGGAATTTCTCCGCTACCCACACGTCATCCAAACACTTTTCAACGTGTCCTGGTTCGGTCCTCCAGTGCGTCTTACCGCACCTTCAACCTGCATGGGTAGGTCACTTGGTTTCGGGTCGACGACACCTGACTTTCGCCCTATTCAGACTCGCTTTCGCTACGGCTCCGTTTCTTCAACTTAACCTCGCCAACTATCGTCACTCGCCGGTCCATTCTACAAAAGGTACGCCATCACCCCTTAACGGGCTCTGACTACTTGTAAGCACACGGTTTCAGGTACTCTTTCACTCCCCTCCCGGGGTGCTTTTCACCTTTCCCTCACGGTACTGGTTCACTATCGGTCACTAGGGAGTATTTAGCCTTGCCAGATGGTCCTGGCGGATTCCGACGGAATTCCACGTGTTCCGCCGTACTCAGGATACTCTTAGGTACAAATCAGTTTTTCGTATACGGGGCTCTCACCTCTTTGGCGCTGTTTCCACCAGCTTCTACTAACTCATTTGAGTCCACGTTAGAGTCCTACAACCCCAGTGTGCATGCACACTGGTTTGGGCTCTTCCCGTTTCGCTCGCCGCTACTCAGGGAATCGATTTTTCTTTCTCTTCCTGCAGGTACTTAGATGTTTCAGTTCTCTGCGTCTACCTCACCCTCAGGTGTGACTAGCCATTACGCTAGCCGGGTTCCCCCATTCGGATATCTCTGGATCTTAGCTCACTTACAGCTCCCCAAAGCATTTCGTCGTTCGTCACGTCCTTCTTCGGCTCCTAGTGCCAAGGCATTCACCGTGCGCCCTTTGTTTCTTAACCACGATCATACTTGATGCATGATACTTTCGCGCTATTTTTTTCTTACTCTGTAATTTCTTACAGACTCGGTCAATTCTCGGTTCATTATTTTAGAAATAATGTGTTTTACCATCCATCCTGTCGGATGATAAAACGGTTTGTTTGGTTATTCAGTTTTCAATGTGCAAGTTCGCTTATCAAGAATGATAAGCTATGGAGAATAGCGGGATCGAACCGCTGACCTCCTGCGTGCAAAGCAGGCGCTCTCCCAGCTGAGCTAATCCCCCGTAGCTGGATATTTAATTGTATCCAATGGGCCTAAATGGACTCGAACCATCGACCTCACCCTTATCAGGGGTGCGCTCTAACCAGCTGAGCTATAGGCCCGGATTATTTAAACCCTTTTGAGTTTGCTATAATAGCACACTCAAAACTAAACAAAGACGCAAGCTCTGTGAGGTTCCGTTACTCCTTAGAAAGGAGGTGATCCAGCCGCACCTTCCGATACGGCTACCTTGTTACGACTTCACCCCAATCATCTATCCCACCTTCGACGGCTCCCTCCTAAAAGGTTAGGCCACCGGCTTCGGGTGTTACAAACTCTCGTGGTGTGACGGGCGGTGTGTACAAGACCCGGAACGTATTCACCGCGTGCGTGCTGATCCGCGATTACTAGCGATTCCGGCTTCATGTAGTCGAGTTGCAGACTACAATCCGAACTGAGAATGGCTTTTAGAGATTCGCTTACCCTCGCGAGTTCGCTGCTCGTTGTACCATCCATTGTAGCACGTGTGTAGCCCAGGTCATAAGGGGCATGATGATTTGACGTCATCCCCACCTTCCTCCGGTTTGTCACCGGCAGTCTAACTAGAGTCCCCATCTCAATGCCGGCAACTAGTTATAGGGGGTTGCGCTCGTTGCGGGACTTAACCCAACATCTCACGACACGAGCTGACGACAACCATGCACCACCTGTCACCGACGTTCCGAAGAAAAAAACTCTATCTCTAGAGCGGTCGTCGGGATGTCAAGACCTGGTAAGGTTCTTCGCGTTGCTTCGAATTAAAACCACATGCTCCACCGCTTGTGCGGGTCCCCTGTCAATTCCTTTGAGTTTCAGCCTTGCGTACCGTACTCCCCAGGCGGAGTGCTTAGTGCGTTAACTCCAAAGACTGAAGGGTGGAACCCCTCCAACACTTAGCACTCATCGTTTACGGCGTGGACTACCAGGGTATCTAATCCTGTTTGCTCCCCACGCTTTCGAGCCTCAGCGTCAGTTACAGACCAGAGAGCCGCCTTCGCCACTGGTGTTCCTCCATATATCTACGCATTTCACCGCTACACATGGAATTCCGCTCTCCTCTTCTGCACTCAAGTCTCCCAGTTTCCAATGACCCTCCACGGTTGAGCCGTGGGCTTTCACATCAGACTTAAAAGACCGCCTACACTCCCTTTACGCCCAATAAATCCGGACAACGCTCGCCACCCTACGTATTACCGCGTACCGCTGGCACGTAGTTAGCCGTGGCTTTCTGGTTAGATACCGTCACACGCATAACAGTTACTCTATGCGCTGTTCTTCTCTAACAACAGAGCTTTACGATCCGAAGACCTTCTTCACTCACGGCTGTTGCTCCGTCAGACTTGCGTCCATTGCGGAAGATTCCCTACTGCGCCTCCCGTAGGAGTTTGGGCCGTGTCTCAGTCCCAATGTGGCCGATCACCCTCTCAGGTCGGCTATGCATCATCGCCTTGCAGGCCTTTACCCTACCAACTAGCTAATGCACCGCGGGTCCATCTCTTAGCGATAGCTTGCGCCACCTTTCCTCACAGAATCATGTGATCCCATGTCCTATGCGGTATTAGCAGTCGTTTCCGACTGTTATCCCCCACTATGAGGTAGGTTACCCACGTGTTACTCACCCGTTCGCCACTCACCTTGATCAAGTGCAAGCACTTAGTCGCGGTTCGTTCGACTTGCATGTATTAGGCACGCCGCCAACGTTCGTCCTGAGCCAGGATCAAACTCTCATGAAAAAATTCATAAGTCTACTTGACTCATTTCTTTTACTAGCTTGTTTTTTTACCCAAACTTGTCTGTGCTGAATTGTTGGTTGTTCATCAAGTTTCCTCGATGACCCTCACATTCTTGGTGTGTCTTTGTTTAGTTTTCAATGTGCTCATTGCCACCACGTGACAACTTCTATATATTAGCACAAGCCTTGCTTCCTGTCAACAACTTTTCAGAAGTTTTTTCGAAGTTTTTTTGCTTGACCGTTGTCTCAGCGACAACTTCTATATATTAGCACCATCTCCTGACAATGTCAAAGCTTTTTCGAATGCTTTTGACGATTTTTAGAAAATGGTTCGTGTGTTCCTAAGAACATAATGTAATATACCATGACTAAGCCCACTAAGTCAACACTTTCTAGCCACTTTTCGGTCCTTTTTTTGACCCAAAAGAAAAACACTATATATAGGTTGTATAGCCAAGTAGCTTCCTATATATAGTGCCAATTCTAGCCGAAGATTAAGCTCAGAATTTCTTCTGCTGTTACTCGACCAAAGTATTTGTTGAAGTCTAAGTTTTCAAACACTTGTTTTACTGTCTCGCGCTCGAAGCGTACGCCTACTAGCGCGTTTTCTACATCGCTAATGTCTCCTAGGCCAAAGAAGTCGCCATATACTTTAACTTCCTTAATAACCCCTTGCTCCACATTGAAACGGAAATCGACAAAGCCAAATGGGAATTTCTGACTCATTTGGATAGCAAAGGCTGGCGATTGCCCATAGTTCCATTCCCAATTGCCGAAGCGTTCAGCTTGAATCTCTCGGACTTTGGCCCAATCTGCTTCAGTCAACTTAAATTCTTTGACTTGGTCACGACTTTCCACGCCAAATATTTCAAGCAAGAGTAAATCACGGAACTCCTCGGTAGTCAGTTTTTGATATTCTGGTGACACATAAGGTTTAATATTAGTCACGCGGCTTCGCACCGATTTAATCCCCTTAGATTCGAACTTTTCCTTGCGAGGTTTAAGAGCTTTGGTGACCTCGTCTAGATCTGCATCAAACAAGATAGTCCCATGGGCAGTCATACGGCCATTCTTTGCATACATGGCATTACCCGAAAACTTCTTATCATCAATTAGTAGATCGTTCCGCCCTTTGAGCTCAGCGCCTTTGGCCCCCATTTTATGCAAAGCTTCAATTACCGGTTGCGTGAAACTAGCGAAATCTCGGAAGGAGCCATCATCGTCTTTAATGAAGCAAAATGAAAAGTTGCCTCGATCGTGGTAGACGGCGCCTCCGCCTGACATGCGACGCACTACCCGAATTCCTTTTTCTTCTACATAGGCTTGATTCACTTCTTCAATGGTGTTTTGATTTCTTCCTACTATAATAGAAGGATCATTGATGTAAAAGAGTAAGATGGGCTCATCGACCAATCGGTTCTCTACCAAATAAGTTTCCAAAGCAATATTCAGACTTGCATCATAGTTGTTGCCATTATCAACAAAATACATATTATACGCTCCCTCTTAAAGTGATATTGTCAGACCCGGCTGACAATGAATTAAATTAATATCCGGGTTCAAATCTGCTGCTATTTGTTGGAGGATGAGAGTTTGATCCGCATGTGGTGCCATGTGACTTGCTACCAGAGTTTGTACATGGGCCTGATTGGCCAACTCCGCCACTTCGCCCGCTGTCATATGAATCTCGTTTTGCCCCCGTTCGTTAGTGAAAGCCGAATCAGCAATTAGCACATGGGCGCCCTGGCTGAATTCAATCAATTCTGGACACCAGCCCGTATCAGCTGTAAAGACTAGGATTTGTCCTGTCTTTATCTCTTCCAAACGCATAGCATAGCAAGGAAGTGGGTGGACCGTCTGGCAGAATCTTACGCGGAAAGGCCCACATTCTAAGACACTATCTTCCCTATAGCTCAACAATTGGCTGGTTTTGTCCTGAATGGCCAATGGCGGAAATACCGATTGGTCATGCAAATAAATAGGCACTGGCGCATGTTTAGCACCTGAAGGTTTCAACATCAATAAATGCTGGATAGTGCCTAAATCCGCCACGTGATCAGCGTGGTCATGGGAAATAATGACAGCATTAAGCTCTAGTACATCTAGATAATTTTCTAAGGCACGCGCAGCGTCACTTCCTGCATCAAGCAAAATATGATAGGACCGGTCCTGACTCGAAACCACAAAAGCCGTCGTGCCATTGTCTCCCATCGGATAGCCACCAAAGACACCCTAAGCAATGAATATGCATCTACCTTACCCCCTAGACATTAGCCACAATATCGGCAACCGTCTGACTGTTGAGGCGTTTGAGCAAGGCGGTCATCAGCGCCACTGTATGTTTGAAGTCATCTTCGTGAATAATCGAAGTATGGGAATGTAAGTAGCGAACCGGAATGGTAATAGCAATGGATGGCACGCCATCAAGACTTTGGTGCTGTGCCCCAGCATCCGTTCCACCACCCTTTATGCTGGTGAATTGGAATGGAATGCCTTCTTCTTCCGCCACATCAATCACAAAGTCACGCAGGCCTTTGTGAGGAATCATAGACGTATCATAAATTAAAACTTGAGGCCCTTTACCTAATTCACTGTCTGCTTCTTTAGTCGTCATACCTGGTGTATCACCCGCTGTCCCTGTATCTAAAGCAAAACTGATGGCAGGATTCAACTTATGGGTCGCGCCCTTAGCGCCACGCAAACCAACTTCCTCCTGAACGTTAGCCCCGATAAAGAGCTGGCTAGCGTGACCTTGGCTAGCCGCATATTTTAATACTTCAATCGCAACTGCAACGCCGATGCGGTTATCCCACGCTTTCCCCAAGAGAAAAGGTCCGCCATTGAGACGACGATACTCGATATAAGGCGTAATCATGTCCCCCGGACGAATGCCCCATTCTAGCACTTCTTCCTTAGAAGTCGCTCCTAAATCAACAAAGACATCCGCTATATCTACCGCCACCTTGCGTGCTTCCGCAGGCAGAACATGTGGAGGCTTAGAGCCCGTCACACCATGGAAGGTTTTACCGTCTCGTGTCGTAACGGTCACTTGCTGGGCCAAAACTACCTGGCTCCACCAACCACCGATCGGCACAAACTTCAGGAAGCCCTTATCCGTAATCTGACTAACCATAAAACCCACTTCATCAAAGTGCGCCGCCATCATAATCCGCGGACCACTGGCGTCCCCAATATGCTCCGCAAATAAGCCCCCAAGACCATCTTGAACGTAGCCTTGCGCATAAGGTGCCGTTTCTTCTTTGAAAAGTTGGCGAACTGCCCCTTCATTACCCGCAATCCCATTGACTTCACTCAAGGCACGCAACAAAGTTTCATTGATTCCCATCCTATTCCTTCTTTCTACTATATAATATGTATCGCACTTCCTATTTTAGTACTCTGCCCTAGCGACTTCAAGCAGGATTGCTCGCCTAGCTAGAATCTAATAGTAAATTCTATTTCAGTCTCTGAACGCATGCCAACTTTTAAATGCCAGCCATTACGTTCTGCTACTGCTTGAGCTAAGGATAAACCCATCCCACTGCCTCCTTGGTCACGTTGGCGTCCTTGATCTGGTCGGTAGAAACGCTCGAATAAGCGTTCTGCCTGCTCTTGACTCATTTTCTGACAATGATTGGCTACATACAAGCTTTTGTCAACTTGTCGCCAACCAACCTCAATCTCTGTCCCTGCCAGATGATACTGTAGGGCATTTTCGAGTAGAACCTGGCTGACCTGCTGAAAAGAGGCCTTGTCGATAGTTAACAGAATGCTATCAGGCAAATTTAAGGAAACCTGCGCCTGGCTTTGCTTCAAGCAATCTCCCAAGATCATCCGAGCTTGTTTTAACATGGCGACTAAATCCAGAGACTCCGGATTTAGCGCGACTCGGCCTTCATCATAGCGAGCTAATTGCAGCATCTGCTCCACTAAGGCATTTAAGCGTTGGATTTGCCTGCGATTGCTTTGGGTCCATTCATTCTTGCAACCTGTCAATTCTAAGACATCGTTATTGGTAGATAGCACCGCCAAGGGCGTCTTAATCTCGTGGCTGGCATTACTAATAAATTCCTGCTGACGTTTAATATTGTTAATCAAAGGCCGAATGGCTCTATTAGAAAAGTATCGAAGTAGACCATAGACGATGAGTAAGGTAAAGACCAAGATACCCAGCGAAATCATGGCCAAGCGAGTTACCGCCTGAAGTTGGCGACCAGCATCTACAAACAGCCATTCCTTTTCTCCTTGCGAATTCGTCCGCTGATAGTAGCGCAGGACGCCAATCCAGCCCCGGTTTTTAGAAGATTTCAAGAGTGGACTAAGCATATTCGCCAAAGTTCCCTGGTCATAATCATCCATGCGGTCTAATTGGCTAGTCACTAACTTACCATCGGCATCGGTTTTAGCATAGATATAACGAGCCGTGTGATAATTCGGTTCCTGATAGCTCTGCCATAGTCTACTCCAATCAAAGCCTTGATTCTTCGGCAGAGGGGGTCTCTCCTGATTACCCTGATGCTGATTCTGACTCTGATCCATTAGATGACTCGCTTCGCCATCCAACTCTTGAACCGTCTGCCAATAGTTTAATCCATTCAAACCTAGGAGCAGACACAAGAGCACAGCCGTAAAAGATAGCATGGCAATCTGAACAAAACGGCCTTGCATCTCTTTAATCATGCGCCACCTCCAACTGGTAACCTAAGCCACGCGAGGCCTTAATCGTTACTTTAGAACTCAGCTGTTGTAATTTTTTACGCAAGGACGAAATATTGACCCAGACCACATTAATCTCTGCGTCGGAGTCTAAGCCCCAGATTCTTTCCATAATTAAATCGGAGGACAAAACCTGTTGTTGGTTCAACAAAAGCATCTCCATCAGTTGAAACTCTCGCTTATTCAAGGCGAGTTCCGCCGCCCCTACCGCTAGACTGGCCCGTTGCCGGTAGAGGGTTAAATCACCATAACGCAAATCATTGTCTACCAAGTTGGCCGGACGTCGCAACATAGACCGAATACGCGCGAGGAGTTCCTGCATATCAAAGGGCTTGGTTAAATAATCATCCGCTCCTAAGTCAAGACCCTGAACCTTGTCTTCAATTTGGTTTTTGGCAGTTAAAAGCAAAGTTGGCACTTGAGAACCCTCGCTCCGTAAAGTCGCTAGGACATCGAAGCCCGATTTCTTAGGCATCATGACATCTAAAATTAGGCCATCATACTCCATGGAGCGTGCGTACAAGAGGGCCTCTTCTCCATCCGCTACATGATCCACATCATAATGATGATGCTTGAGAATAGCCTGGATTCCCTTGGCTAAATCTAATTCATCTTCTGCTAGTAACAATCTCATTTTTCTTGCCCTCCTTTTGCTAGTCTCATTGTATCACATTTGCCTCGTCAGTCGCTATTTGCAAGCGTTTAGCAAGGCGACACACAGCAATCATGTTATAATAAGGAAGGTAATCAAGCATCTATCTATCTTACTTACTACTTTCCAAGGAGTGTCCGCTATGTTTTTATCTGATTCACTACTCGATTCTATCCATCAACGTGCAGATTATTACGATCGAAGCAACGAATTTCCTGAGCTAGACTATCAAGCTCTCAAAGAAGCTGGCTACTACAAAGTCTTTGTACCCAAAGAATTTGGCGGGCACGGTCTCACACTGCAAGAAATTGCGCAGGAACAAACCCGCCTAGCCAAGGCAGCAACTGGTACTGCCCTAGGCATTAATATGCACCAAATCATTGTGGGCCTGGGCCGTCATCTAGTAGCTCATGGCCAATCTGCAGGCCAGCAAATCCTAAAAGACGCGGCTCAAGGTCACCTCCTAGCCTTCGGCATCTCGGAACCTTCTAACGACCGCGTCCTCTTCGGCTCTATTTGCCAGGCTCAACCCCAATCAGATGGGAGCTATCTTTTCTACGGCGACAAGGTCTTCCTGTCGATGATTAAGGCATGTAGCCGTTTCGTGACCTTTGCGACCGACTCCAGCCAAGAACAAGCCCAGTCTGTCTTTGCCTATGCCCACAAACAAGATAATCAATTAGAGATTCACGATAACTGGGATACACTCGGTATGCGCGCCACTCAATCACACAGCGTGACGCTCAAGGGTCTGCAAGTAAGACCTGAACAAATCTTGGCCAAACTGGCTCCTGGCCCAAGTTTAGAGCCCACCGTTTTCGGTATTTTCGCTTATTTCGAGATTCTACTTGCCGCTACCTATTTAGGTATTGGGCAACGAGCCCTCGAACTGGGCCTAGAAACGGTCAAAAAACGTTATTCCGTAAGCAATCAGACGACCTACGACCAGGACAAAAACATTCGTTGGCGTTTGGCCGAAGCCGCGATCCAACTCGATGCCATCCCACCTCAACTTAATCATTTCTGCCAAGCTTTAGATCAAGATCAACCTTATGATTTGAGTTGGTTACCACGCCTGTCCGCCCTAAAAACCGTTCTGTTGAAGCCTCTAAAACAGCAGTCGAAGAAGTGATTCGCGCTTGTGGGGACAAGCCTACTTCAGCCAAAACGAACTTTCTCGCCTCTATCGCGACGTCTTGGCGGGCCTCTTCCAACCTTCCGATCAAGAATCACTCCATGAAGCTTGGGCTAGCATGCTCTTGGGCCCTATCAAGTCATAGTACTAGACAACTTTTGCATGCCTATCCATTCTGTATTATAATATTACTAGGATTTACTATTGAGGTAATGAAATGAAAAAAACTTTACGCATCTTCCTATGCAGCTTATCGTTAACCGCACTCTTAGCAGGACCATCAATCACTTTGGCAGAATCTTCAAGCAGCGAGTCAAGCGCTAGTAGCCAAGAAAGTACCGCTAGCTCAGAGTCTAGCACAGACTTCAAGGCGGTAGCTGAGGCCATCAAGGCTGCGGCTTCTGCTAAAGAAGCCAGCGTAACTTACACAAACTCAACCCCTATTACCTTTGGCAAGGCTCCTGTTACGGAAACCATCCATGCCTACAGCTTAATCTCCCTCAAAGATTTTTCCAAAGACTTAGAGATTCCTTTTGGCGGCGACACCAAAACTGGCGCTGTTCTTGTACTTGATGTCTCCCTTAAGAATGACTCAGATAAAGACACTTATATTACCGGCGGTTTCTCTGGCTCCATTGTAGGCTATAACAGAGCAGTGAGCCACAACAACAACCTAGTAGATGAGACTAAAGACCTAACCAAGGCTGTTGTAGACGCCAAACAAGTACTTAAGGCTAAAACTGAGCTTCGTGGCTTCGTTGTCCCTAACAATTGGTGGCGACGCCCTCAAACAATTAAACAAAAATGGCGAATTATCATTCGATACCCTTTGTTGTACTAGCTAATCAAGGGACAAGATTACGGATGCTATTGTACCTACTGCATCTACTATTCTGCCAACTTCTAAAGAAGGGAAGCCAACCGCGCAGCGTCTAGCAAATTCTACCCTGACAAACTGACTGCTGAAAACTGGGGAACTAAGACCCTCATTAGCTCAAGTACTGATAAGCAAAACGTTAACTTTGAAGGCTATGATGTGACTTTGAACGGCTACCAATTGGTTGACTTCAAGCCTAATGAAGATCAAGCTAGCCGTTTCGAAAAACTTAAAGGTGGTGTGGTAGTCTTAACTGCTGAAATTACCGTTAAGAACAAGGGTAAAGTTGCCTTGAACGCGCGCCAGACCGCTGGTAACTTAGTTTTCAATGACCAACTAAAATTAATGCACGAAGGCATGGTTGAAGTTGAGCCGGCCAAAGATAAGGAAGTAGTAGAACCTGGCCAAGAGTATACTTACCACTTAGCATTCGTCTACAGCAAGGATGACTATGATCTCTACAAAGATCGCTCACTTACTTTGAACGTCAACCTCTATGACAAAGACTTTAAGTCCTTAACTAAATCCGGCGATATTACCTTCCAACTTAAAAATAAGCTTTAAAACTAGAAAGCCACAGGTCTGATGACTTGTGGCTTTTTATATAGGGCCTATGCTATCCCCCAAAATTGTGTTAAACTTATAGAAAGCGTTACCTATTTTATGTCCTCAGGAGGGACTTGCATGACCACCCGACGAAAACTTGTATTTGTAGACGACGAGACTTTTGTGCTCCAGTCCATTGTCAACCTAATGGATTGGGCTTCTTTGGGCTACGAACTAGTAGGCACTGCCAGCAATGGACAAGAGGCCCTAGCTATTATCGAAGAAACTTGTCCCGATGTTGTCATTACCGACATTTGCATGCCACTCATGGACGGCTTTGAATTGAGTCAAGCCATCTACGAGTTTGATCCCACTATCAAGATTATCTTTATCAGCGGTCATGACAAATTCGACTATGCTCAGAATGCTATTCGTCTAAATATTCAAGAATATCTACTGAAACCTATCACTCCTACAGATATCCAAGCCGCTCTAACCCGCGTTAGCCAGAACCTAGACGCTCAGCGCCAGCGTGCTCTGGATATGCAGGAAATGACACGGGAGTATATGACAACCATCGAGGCCTCCCGTCGGAGTTTGCTTATTAGCCTTGTAACCGAGCCTTTATCCCTGGAAGATACCTCTTACTGGCAAAACCGTATTAATCTCTATCAATTAGAAATTCCCGGCCCTCATTATACCGTCATTAGCCTCTGTCCACGCCAGTCTTCTAGCCCTATCCACGCCATCAGCCCGGATATGCGAGATATTCTCTTTGCCGAAGAGCTTAGCTGGGTATCCTATCGCAAGACCGTCCTAGAAGTCTGCCATAAATATTTGCCTGCCGAAGCCTTCCCTTTTGCTGGTAAGTTAATCATCATCCTCAGCCATGATAAGCCTGATATCTCAGCAAACCTAGACCTTTTGCTGCAAGATATCCAGCAAACCTTCCTAAAAAATTATCGGCGCACCCTCTACCTGGGTATTAGTCAAGCATCCTCACACTTGATGGACTTAAAACGCCTCTACCATCAGGCCCTTCAGGCTTATGATTACTGTCAATCGGCACCAAATACTGCCCTATGTTACTATGGCGATTTCAGTGTCGAGATGGAATCAAACCTAGACTACGATGCGACCCCTGATCAACGTCTCTTGTCTTTGATTAAGATTGCTTCCTACCCTGAGTTTGAGGATTACATTGTGAGCTTAATTAACCAAAGCCATCGCCAATCCTCTACGCCTTCGGCCGACTATCTTTTTTTTTCCTTGAATTAACTTCACGGGTTATTCGCATCAGTCAAAACCTCACCGGCATCCAAAACTCGCCGCTGATTGAGTCCTTTATGTCTCAAATGGTAGTAGCTAACCAAGCCCCAGTAGCGGATTTAATGCAGACCTTCCTGGCTCACAGCAAAAAGTTACTACTCTTAATCCAGAGCGAACGCCAGACTCTCAAAGAATCTTTAACCCAACAAGGCTTGCGTTTAATGCAACAACATTATCAAGACCCACTTTTTACAGGCAAACGCTTGGCTCAGTTAATGCATGTCAGCCCTAACTATCTCAGCTCTCTATTCACTCGCGAGACAGGACAATCCTTCAAGGAACACTTGATTCAAATTCGTATGAATAAGGCTAAAGAGCTCTTACTAACTAGCTCAGCTAAGGTCCAAGAAGTAGCCTTAGCAGTTGGCTATACCGACACTCACTACTTCTCCTATAGTACTAAGCGCTACTTTGGCCTATCTCCGCGCCAAATTCGTGAGGCCGCCCAAGAAGGGAGCCCTTCACTATGACCCCTACCAAGCGTCAACCCTTGCACCGAGTGATTTATTTGACTTGCTTCCTCTTGTCTACTTCTATTCTGGGCATTAGTCTCTGGGGCCATTATCAAATTGCACGCGATCTCCTAATTAAGCAGACTATGACCCTAACTGAACAGCATGTCGCTCGCTCGACAGAAGCCTTAGAAACTATGATTGCGACAATGGATGTTGCCAACGAGGCAATCATCCGCCGCATCACACTCGAAAGCCTAACACCTCAAGCTTTGCATGACTTGCTTGATTCTAGCGTCACACTTAACCGAGATATCCAATCTATCGCGGTGCTGGATGAACAAGGCCAAGTACTAGATTTTGCACCTAGCCGTTTTCAACTTAAAACAAATATCCAACATCCGGTTTTATCTCCCGATTGGTATCAAAAAGAAGCGCAACACGATCAGACGCTCTATTCTAAACCTCATATTCAACACCTTTTCCAGGGAGAGTTTCCTTGGGTTATCTCTAATACTATCCCCTTCAACCATCAAGGCAAGCGATGCCTTCTACTTATCGACTATAAAATCAAAACCTTCCAGCGTTTCTTTGAGACTGGAGGGATTGGCAAGCAAGGCTACACTTACTTGATAGATGACCAACAAGACATCATCTACCATCCCCACCAAGCCCTGATGACCGCTGAACTCAAGCAGGAAACTATTCCAGATTTAGGAACTGAGCCCACAAAGGTCCAATTAGATAAGGATAACCATGTCGTATTAGCCAGTCAGGTTATGGCTGGTACCCATTGGCGCGTTGTCGGAAAGACCTACCTACAAGAAGTGTTGGCTAGTGGTCTGTCACGAATTCTACAGACCTCGCTTATTCTCTTCTTAGCCTTGACCTTTTTAATTAACGTTCTGACCTACTTACTAGCTCGTTTTATTGCCCGTCCTATTCGTCGCCTTGCGCACCATATGCAAGACTTTCAGGATCTTCCGACTGGTCACTATGAGACTTCTGGTTACGATGAAGCCAATGAGCTCTATCAGGCCTACCACCAACTGCTCAACCAAGTGGACCAACTCATGGAGCAAATTAAACTTGAAGAAGCCGCTTTACGCAAAAGTGAGCGAAATGTCTTAGATGCCCAAATCCAACCTCATTTTCTCTATAATACTTTGGAATCTATCCTGTGGATGATAGAAAGTCAAAATACCAGAGATGCTTCACATATGGTGACTGCCTAGGTCGGCTACTCCGTATTACCTTAAGCAAAGGCAAGGAGTACATCCCCTTAGAACGTGAATTTGAGCATGTCACGAACTATCTAGAAATTCAGCAAATCCGCTATAATCAACAATTCACTTATCAACTCAAGCTGCCAGAGCAAGTTCGCTCATACCCTACTATCAAACTAATTCTACAACCTATTGTAGAGAATGCCATTATACATGGCTTGGCCAACCTCTATGAACCTGGCCTGCTGATAATTGAGGCTAGCCAGTCAGAAAAAGGAATTCTAATCCAAATTAAGGACAACGGCCAAGGCATGAGTGTGGAGCGTTTGGAAGAACTACGCCAAGAGCTAAAACAGCCATCTGATGTAGCGGGCATTGGCTTGCGCAATGTCCATGAGCGCTTGCAGATTTATTTTGGGCCAGAATATGGGCTAACAATTGATAGCCAAGAAGACCAAGGAACCTGCGTCAGCCTCTCGATTCCTTGCTTAGATTGGGAGGACTTGCCATCATGAGAAAACTTTCTACTATATTATTAGGACTTATCCTAGTCAGTTTAGCTAGCCTTTTAGCATTGAGCCTTTGGCTTGGTCAACCTACTCAGACCATTACACATCGTATCTTGTTTGCTAGCAGTAAAGCCTTGAGCCAGCCCTACAACCAACAACTTTTGGCAGGACTCAAAGCCTCGATCAATCCATCTGACGACATAGAGATTCAGACCCTAGCTTTACCAGAAAACGTTGATGAACAAGCTGCCCTCTTAAACCAGCAAAAACTCCTAACAGGCGATCAAGTCATACTTCACTCTGCCTATAGCTTCGAGTTAACATCTCAATTGGAAAACTGGCTTAAGCAAGGGGTTAAAGTGGTCTTAATCGACAGCCCAAAAGTCCAACTATCCCAAGCAAGCCAACTTGGTTGGGCGCCTCTGGAGCAAGGCCAGGCCTTAGCACAAGCATTGAAAGCCAAGAGTGGGACAGATACTCCTCTCATTTTAGCCTATCAGGCACACAACCAAGAAAGTATCGAGCGCCTTAAAGGAGCTCAGGAGGTCCTAGATCAGTCTGGCCAAGCCTACCAGATGCTTGCTTTAGAAGGCGATAAACTCGATAATCAACAGGCTATGCTTCGTGCCGTTGAAGCCTCAGCTTCCAAGCCGGCTGTCATCTTACTCGATCAAGTCTCTATACAAGAATTGGCCCGTTACTTGCATCAAAGTTTAGCTATTCCTGTCATCTACAGCATCGGCTATCAACCTCAGGTATTTAGCGCTATCGAAGCAGGGGACATCAGCCGTAATCTCACGCCCAACCCCTATGCTTTAGGCTATGCAGCAGGGCAAACTGGTCAAAATCAGCCTGACAAGGCTAGTGATATAAGCACTAAGCTTACCTATCAGTGGATTGAGGTGCAAGACCTCTTCAATCCCCAATTTGCCAGTTGGCTCTTCCCTTTGGAATAAAAATACGCTTGCAGTAAGCAGCATATACAAAAGAGAGTTGGTCCTTGCCAACTCTCTTCTATTATATATAGTAACAAAAAAGCTGGGATACAAATCCCAGCTTTTAATATACTTCTTATTAACGTACACGCACTGCAAATTGTGGTGTGAAGTTTTGGATGTTGTTGTAGCCTAATGGAGTACCTGGTTGAGAAGCATGAATGAAGTTCCCGCCACCAGTTGCAATCGCTACGTGGTAAGTTGAACCTGCGTCACCCCAGAAGTAGAGGTCGCCTGCTTGAGCTTCAGACACAGAGATACGAGTCCCTGCAGATTCTTGTGGTACTGTCCAGCTACCTACATCGATACCGTATGCTTCTTTGAAGACATATTGTACGAAACCTGAGCAGTCAAAACCACTTGGGCTCTTACCGCCCCATACATAAGGGGTCCCTACGTATTTAGCAGCTGTTGATAAAACATCGCCGTAAGTTGAAGCTGCTGGAGCTTCTGCTGCTGGTTCTTCTTCAGTAGTAGCTGCTGGAGCTTCTGGTTCTTCCTCAGCTGCTGGTGCTTCTTGAGCAGGTTGTGGAGCTGGTGTTGTTGACGCTTCTTCTTGAGTTGAAGGAGTTTCTGTAGCAGTTGACTCTTCAGCTGCTGGAGTTTCAGATGCAGGAGCTTCAGGCGCTTGACTTTCAGTTGCTTCTGCTTGGCTAGTTGCTTCAGCTTCTGCAGTTGGTGCAGCTGGTTTTGCTTCTTCAGCTGCTGGTGCTGGTTGCTCAGCTAATTGGGATTCACGAGTTGCTTGTTCTTGGGCAGCTGCTTCTGCTTGTGCTTGTTGTTGTGCTAAAGCCTGTGCTTGAGCTTCTGCGGCAGCTTGTTCTGCTGCTGCTTGTTGTGCTGCAGCAATTTCTGCTTGACGCTGTTGGTAAGCAGCCTTTTCAGCAATTAAAGCTTCACGAGCATTTTGTGCTAATGATAAGTCAGAAGTCAATTGGTTGTATACTGCTTCGTTGTTAGCTTGCTCTTCAGTCAAAAGCACCTTTAAGAGCTTCTAATTGTACATGTTAGCAACGTTGTCTGCTTTTAGTCGTTTCTACCGCAGATTTCTTAGTTTCAACAGCTTCTTTATCAGCCTTTTTGTTGGCCTAAAAGTGTTTTTGTTAGCTGAAACCATCTTCTTCACAACGTCTACACGACCAACAAAAGTCGCTAACAGATTTGAAGAAGCTACAACGTTAACATAGTTTTCTGCCCCGCCTGTTGCTTGAACAGCACGAGCTTGGTCTGCCAAGAGGCTTTTCGCGTTTGCCAATTGCTACTTCTAAGTCTTTGATTTCTGCTTGTAAAGCTTGCAATTGTCGCATCATTTTCTTGGATATTCCCTTGAAGAGTAGTTGCTTGCGCTTGAACTTCTTGCAACTTAGCGTAAGAGCTGCTAATTGCGCGTAAAGTTGTGCTTGCGCAGCAGATAAGTTTTCGATTTGGCTTTCACTTTGCCCGATTAATGAATCGTAGTCTTGTGCGAAAGCAGCCACAGGTGCAGCTACGCTCCCTAATACGACGGCTGAAGTTAATAACGTTTTGAATAATCTCTTGTTCATAAGCGATTTGACTCCTTTTAGTCTCGTAATTTTTGTATATCACTCTTGTGTCGGACATAAAGCTTTTGGTTTTATCTTTTTATGACATGCCTACATAATACCACAAGTTTTTGCTAAAGTTCGGTTTTTCGACGATTCGTATAGCATCTGTAACACAGCTGTAATTTTACTTTGGGTTTTTTCGTTTTTTGACACTTTTTTGCCACAATAGATAGGCAGATATACCTGCCTCTCGGTGTTCTACAAATGACGAAAATTAGCGACAGAGCTGATTTTTGCTTTTGTCTAGACCTTTAGGCCTATTTAGCTATCCTAAAAGATAGTCTTGAAGATGATGCTATACATATAGTAAATCTAAAATCTGTTATATTGACACAACATTTGTATTTGTTTGTAGTTCTATTAGCGGCGTTTTCTGCTTCGGAATTGAGACAATCCCCCACCCACTTGCTCAGCCCACCTTACTCGCGCGCAAAAAAAGCAGGCCCAAAAGCCTGCTTCTCAGATCTTAATCTTGGAAGGTTACGAGCGTGTAATTCTTCTTGCCCCGGCGTACGACTACGTACTTACCACCAATGGCATCTTGAGGTGTAATCACAGCTTCCACATCGGTTACCTTAGTGCCGTTCAAAGTAATCGCGCCATTAGAAATAAACTCTCTGGCTTCACGACGTGATTTAACAATACCAGTATCTACTAACCAAACAGCTAGGTTAGCTTCCTCTCTTACGGCGCTGGCTTGCGGCATATTTCTAAAGCCTTGCTCGATTTCATGAACCGTGAGCGAACCCACTTCGCCTGTAAATAAAGCTTCTGTAATCCGAATCGCTTCATCCAAAGCCTCTTGTCCGTGAACAAAACGCGTCACTTCTTCAGCCAAACGCTTGTGGGCAACCCGCAAGTGAGGTTGGGTCTCAATTTCTACGGCTAGCGCATCAATCTCTTCATGAGATAAGAAAGTAAAGTACTTAAGGAATTTAACCACATCACCATCTTGTTGATTGAGCCAGAATTGGTAGAACTCAAATGGCGTTGTTTTTTCTGGATCCAACCAAACTGCCCCACCTGCTGATTTACCAAACTTAGTTCCGTCAGACTTGAGCATAAGCGGAATAGTCAGCCCATAGACCTCACTTTCATGCCCCTCAGTCCGGCGAATATAATCCAACCCTGCCGTAATGTTGCCCCATTGATCAGCACCCTCAATTTGTAATTGGACATCGTATTCTTTATATAGATAGGCAAAGTCAATGGATTGCAGAATTTGATAGCTGAACTCAGTAAAGGAAATCCCTACTTCTAGACGAGACGCGACAACATCCTTAGCCAACATATTATTAATGTTGAAGTGTTTGCCGTAATCACGTAAGAAATCTAAGAGCGAAATCTGGCTAAGCCAGTCGTAGTTATTTACAATGCGGAAACCACTTGCTTGGACATCTCCTTTTAAGAAGAGACGGTTCATTTGGTCTGCTAGCTTACGCGCGTTTTCCTTTACCACATCCATGGTTTGCAAGGTCCGCTCGCTATTACGCCCACTCGGATCCCCAATTGAGCCCGTGCCGCCCCCGATCAACACTACTGGTTTATGCCCAGCCAGCTGGAATCGTTTAAGAATCATAAAGGGAATTAAATGTCCAATGTGCATGGAATCCCCTGTTGGGTCGACGCCACAATATAAGCCAATCGCCTTCTTATTTACTAGTTCTTCTAAGCCTTGAGCGTTAGTCTGTTGATTGATGGCACCACGCCATGTTAAATCATCTAAAATTGACATCTTCTTTCCTCCTTATGTATTTTCTTTCTTCCTATTATAACGCGATTACAAGTCTGAATCAATCTAGCGATAGCGTAAATTTTCGAACCTTATGCGTAAATTATTCTATGTAAGCGTTTCGTTGTTAGGGGTAGAATAGACTCAAATCCTATAAGGTGGTGACATTATGACACAAATCGCAGAGTACCTATTGGATATTGAAGATATCGTCAAGGAGTTTCCAGGGGTCAAAGCCTTGGACGGTGCGCGACTTAAAGTTCGCCCTGGTACCATTCACGCCCTCATGGGTGAGAACGGTGCTGGTAAATCAACTATGATGAAATGTCTCTTCGGTATCTATATCGAGGACTCCGGTAGTATCAAACTCAATGGCCAACCCGTACGCTTTAACAACCCAAAACAAGCATTGGAACAAGGCGTCTCCATGGTCCATCAGGAACTGAATCAGGTTCTTAAACGTAGCGTCATGGAAAATATCTGGTTGGGCTGCTTCCCAAAAACCAAACTTGGCCTAATTGACGAGCATAAGATGTACCAAGACACCAAGGCCATCTTCCGAGAACTCAACTTGGATATTGATCCACGGACAATCATTGGTAAACTCTCTGTCTCCCAACGTCAGATGATTGAGATTGCCAAGGCGGTCAGCTACGATGCTAAGGTAATTATCCTAGACGAGCCGACTTCCTCTTTAACGGAGCAAGAAGTTCAGCACCTCTTCCGCATCATGAACCAACTCAAGGATCAAGGTTGTGGCTTGGTTTATATCTCTCATAAGATGGAAGAAATTTTAGCCATTTCTGATGAAGTAACCATTATGCGTGACGGTCAATGGATTGCGACAGAAGCGACTAAAGACCCTAACCATGGAACGCATCATCCAACTCATGGTGGGGCGGGATATCGGCCATCGTTTCCCTCCACGCAACAACCATCCTGGCCAGGTAACCTTAGAAGTACGCAATTTGACCGCTAAATATCAACCAAGCATCCAAGACGTGTCCTTAACTGTTCACGAAGGCGAAGTCTTGGGGATTGCCGGTTTGGTGGGGTCTCGACGGACCGAGTTGATCGAATGTATCTTCGGAATTGCCAGCCTAGCCAGTGGCGAAATCTATAAGAATGGCAAGCTAATTCATAATAACAACTCCCGCGACGCTATCAAAAACGGCTTTGCCTTTGGTGACAGAAGAACGCCGGGCAACTGGGATTTTCCCAATTGCAGACATTCGCTTTAACACGGTTATTTCTAATATGCGCCACTATCGCGGTAAGTTAGGTCTGATTCGTAATGCTTCCATGGGTAGCGATACCCAACGTATGATTGATGCCATGGCTATCAAGACCCCAAGTCAACGAACACAAATCCGCTCCTTATCTGGTGGTAACCGCAGAAAGTGATTATTGGCCGTTGGCTACTAACCGATGCGGATATCTATCTCTTCGACGAACCAACACGGGGGATTGACGTCGGAGCTAAGTACGAAATCTACCAAATCATTTTAGACTTAGCTAAGAAAGGCAAGACCGTTATCGTTGTCTCCAGTGAAATGACCGAGTTGCTCGGTATCACTGACCGCATTGCAGTCATGTCTAATGGTCGTTTGGCTGGCGTCGAAAAGACCGAATCACTCACCCAAGAAGAAATTCTTCGCTTGAGTGCACTCTATCTCTAAGGAGGATGTCTCTATGGAACTAAGTAAAAAACTACGCTTCACCAATAAAACACCGCGCGAGCTATTATTAGACTTTTCTCTTTATATTGTGCTTGCTGCTTTAATCGCCATCATTATTTCGATGGACACTTCTTTCGTTTCACCAAAAAACTTCATTAACATCTTGGCTCAAGCCTCTACTCGGATCATTATGGCCTGCGGGGCTGCCGGACTTATCATCTTAGGCGGGACAGACTTGTCTGCCGGCCGCGTCTTGGGTTTAACTTCCCTGATTGCTGCCTCCCTCCTTCAATCAACTACCTACGCTTCGCGTATGTATCCCGATTTACCTCAATTACCACTCTGGTTGCCACTCATTATCGTTATTGTAGTCGGTGGAATCTTCGGTTTGATTAACGGTTTTGGGGTAGCAGTTCTTAAAGTCCACGCCTTCATTATTACTTTAGGGACTCAATTAGTAGCTTACGGGATTGCCCTGATTTATCAACAACAACAAGCGGGGGGCGCACAACCGATTGCTAACTTTGACGACCGCTACCGTAATTTAGTTAACGGCACCGTCAACTTCACCAATGATATTCAAATCCCTTATGTCGTCTTCTACGCCATTGTCGTCTGCGTGATTATGTGGATCATCTGGAATAAGACCCAACTTGGTAAGAACATGTATGCTATCGGGGGCAACATCGAAGCAGCTGAAGTTTCCGGGGTTAATATCGTTAAGAATATTCTCATCATTTTCCTGATTTCAGGGATTCTCTATGGCTTAGCTGGCTATCTGGAAGCTGCTCGGGTAGGGTCTACTACCTCTAACACCGGTCTTAACTACGACCTCGATGCTATCTCTGCTTCCGTTATCGGGGGTGTCTCCTTCTCTGGTGGGATTGGGACCATTCCTGGCGTTATTATCGGGGCTATCATCCTCCAATTCATCAACTACGGTTTAGCTTACGTAGGTGTTAACCCTAACTACCAATATATCATCAAGGGCTTGATCATTATCTTGGCGGTAGCAATTGACGTACGTAAATACATCAAACGCAAATAAGACCGTAAATTTTCTAACCTGGAGTGTAAAAAAATCAATGTAATCGTTTTACATGCCGTGTTATACTCAATTCAACAAAATAAAATCCTTAAAGGAGTCGATCTTTATGAAAAAAGTCATTACATGGTGCGCCATCTTCTGCCTATTCTGCTTAGCGCTAGTTCCTAGCCTCAGCCCTAAAGTTCAAGCCGAAGATAAGAACATCAAAATTGGGGTAGCTTTCTACAAATACGATGACGCTTATATGTCTTCTGTACGTGTAGCGCTTGAAAAAATCGCCAAAGAGCATTCCAACGTTGAACTCATCGTCAATGACTCTCAAAACGACCAAGCTAAACAAAACGACCAAATCGATGTCATGATTCAAAAGGGCGTTGATGTCCTTTTGATTAACGTGGTGGACACCGGGGCAGCAGAAGCAGTCGTTCAAAAAGCTAAAGACGCGAATATTCCGCTCGTGCTCTTCAACCGTGAACCAGCAACTGACGTTGTTAAAGCTTACGACAAAGCTCGTTTCGTTGGAACAACCGCTAAAGAAGCTGGGATTATCCAAGGTAAGATGATTGCGGAACTCTGGAAATCTGACAAGAAATATGACCGCAATGGTAACGGCAAATTAGATTACGTTATGCTAATCGGTGACCCAGAAAACCCAGAAGCAATCGCTCGTACAAAATATGCTGTTGATACTTTAACCGAAGCTAAGATTGAAGTGAACAAATTAGGTGACCAAGTTGCTAACTGGGACCCAGACAAAGCAAAAACTGCAACTGACGCTTGGTTAGCTAAAGACGCTGACAATATCGACGTCATCATCTCTAATAACGACTCAATGGCTTCTGGTGCTATTGCTGCCCTCCAAGGCGCCGGCTTCAACACTGATGCTAAAGCTGACAAGAAGATTCCTGTATTTGGGGTAGATGCGACAGAAGAAGCAGTAGACCTCATTGCTCGTGGCATTATGACTGGTACTGTAAAACAAGACGCTGAAGGGATGGCTAAAGCTGTCTTCGCACTCTCTTACAATGCAGGTCAAGGCAAAGACTTCTTGGACGGCACTGACTACAAGTACGACGACACTCAAGTTGCTGTACGTATTCCTTACCAAGCCTTCAACGGCCAATAGGCTATTACTGAAGGGTATCTCCTTTAGGCAAGTTCCTCTGGAGCTTGCCTTGCTTTATCCACACCAGGAGGAACATGATGACCACCCAAGAATCCACCGAAAACAAGCCTGAGGTAAGCAAAACTTCACCTAGACGAAGCAATCTATATGAGGGCATTCATCTATCCGAGCGCACCCTCAACATCATCATCGGCATGATTATCGGGTTGTTGGCTCTAACCCTCTACTTCGCCTTACCGCGTTAAGGCAGACAAAAATAGGCTGAGACTTTTGTCTCAGCCTATTTTTTATCTGTTTACAAGAACTAAGCTTCCACTACAGACTCTTGGCTAGCCTTGCGCGCTAATTCCTTAGCTTCACGTTCTTCCACCTGATCTACAAAATCACGTAGCAGTTGCTTCACAACAGTTGGATCTTCAGTCTCATTGACCGCCACCTTAACCTTAGAAGAACGCGGAATACCTTTAAGATAGTAATGGGCTTGGGTCCGAAATTCTCGCGTTGCAGTCCGATCACCCTTGAGGTCTACCAAGCGTTCTAGATGGTCGATGGCCGTGTCAATTTTCTGTCTCGCCGTCATTGCCGGCAAGAGTTCACCGGTCTCAACATAGTGGACCATCTGCTGGATAACCCATGGATTGCCCAGAGTCGCACGCCCCACCGATGACACCATCTACACCCGTCGTATCAAGCAAGTATTTGAGTTCTTCAGGCGTTCTAACATCCCCATTCCCAACAAAAGGAATGGTTTTGAGTTCTTTCTTGACTTGGGCCAAAATATCCCAGTTGGCCTTGCCTTCATACATCTGCACCCGGGTCCGGCCGTGCATGGCCACCATTGAAGCACCTGCGCGTTCAGTCCTAAGGCATTTTCAATGGCGTAAAGATGTTCATCATCCCAACCAGTCCGCATTTTTACTGTGACTGGCTTCTGAACGGCATCCACTACTGCTGCCACCATTTCATAAACCTTGTTCGGATCTAAGAGCCAACGTGCCCCTGCTTCTGCCTTAATGACCTTGTTAACAGGACAACCCATATTAATATCAATAATGGCACATTCAGTGTTTTCAGCAACATATTTAGCCGCCTCTACCAAAGTTTCTTTGTTGCCTCCCATAATTTGAATGCTGAGAGGATACTCATTTGGTTCAATGTGTAGCATGCTTAGGGTCTTGTCATTACGGAACTGAATCCCCTTGTCACTAATCATCTCACAAACAACTAGGCCCGCACCAAATTGTTTTACAATAGTCCGAAAGGCCGCATTTGATACTCCCGCCATGGGTGCTACCACGACCGGGTTTGGAATCTCAATTTCTCTAATTTTGAACAAGCTATACCTCCTCTGCGTCTGCTTCTTGCCCTGCTGCTTCACCTGCTGCGATGATGGCTTCTAAATCTTGAACACTATAGTCATAGTGGCTCTCACAATAATGGCAGACTACTTCAGCGCCCCCATCTTCATCAATCATGGCTTGGATTTCCTTACGACCTAAGGACTGAATACCGTGTCCATAGACTTCCTTAGAGCAACCGCAATAGAAAGAAACATCCTTTTTAGACAGGACTTCAGAATTACCATGCCCAACCAAGAGATCCAATAGAGCCTCTAAGCTTGGTTGTGTCTCCAAGAGATCGGAGAAACGGCCTAAATCCGCAATGCGTTTTTCAATGAAGTCAATGGTTTCATCAGTTGCCCCAGGCATCACTTGAATCATAAAACCACCAGACTTAGCTACAGACTCATCAGGATTTACCAAGACAGAAAGGCCAATACAAGAAGCCGTTTGTTCAGACACAGCCATATAATAGGTGAAATCTTCCGCCAATTCTCCACTCACTAAGGGAACTTGGCCAGAGAAGAGTTCCTTATTGCCTAAGAGTTTACGTACAGCCATATTGCCCGGCATACCCACTGCCCCAGCAACGTCTAACTTGCCAATTGCATTGAGCTCTAAGGCCACCTGCGGATTGGATACAAAGCCACGTACATGACCGTAGGCATCTCCTTCCGCAATAATCCGGCCTACCGGTCCGGTTCCGAGAATTTCTACTCCGCACACGTTCGTCTCCCTTAGAATTAGCTGCTAATAAAAGGGTCCCTACCAGGGTCCGCCCCAAGACAGCCGTTGCGGTATGCCAGGTTTTGTGGCGATTGACTGCTTCCTGGACAACACCAGTAGCATCCAAAACCAAAACTCGTAATTGTCCATCGAATGCCAAGGCTGTTAATAATTGATCTGACATGATTGCTTCCTCCATCTCCCAATGGGAGTCATTATATTCCGTTTCTAAGTATAGCAGACCCCACCAGTTTAGCAAGTCTTTGGCCTAGCACTAGTAGGCAAAAAAATCAGACCTCAAGGGTCTGATTTTTCTTTTTAGGCTTGATGATGGTCAGACGACACTTGGTCATCTGCAATGACACGGTCGCCAGCTTCTAACGCTTCTTCCACACGTGAAGGAGCCACTTCTTGGTCTTGGCTTTCTGCCGGAGCAGGAGCATCTGTTTCTTCAGGTTTCGCTACTTGCTCAGGCATCTTCCCTGTCTTGAAGAGAGACTCGATTTGCGCTGCTTCTAAGGTCTCAACTTCAAGCAGTTTCTCTGCAATCAGGTTGAGTTGCTCACGGTGCTCATTGATAATGCGGTGTGCCTCTTCGTGAGCTTGGTTCAATAATTGACGCACTTCGTTGTCAATCTCATAGGCTACCTGATCCGAGTAAGCAGGTTTCTGGCCATAGTCACGACCTACGAAGACGGTATGGTTGCCTTCGTATTGAACCGGCCCTAAGCGGTCTGACATCCCATATTCAGTGACCATGCTACGGGCAATCTTAGTCGCTTGCTGGAAGTCATTGCTGGCCCCAGTAGATTGCGTGTTGAAGACAATCTCTTCGGCAGCACGACCACCCAGGAGCCCTACCATTTGATCGTAGAGTTCCTTACGGGTCACAATATAAGCATCTTCACGAGGTAACATGACCGCATAACCACCCGCACGTCCGCGTGGCACGATGGTCACCTTATGAACGACACGTGCGTCACTTAAGACCATACCAATGATGGTATGCCCCGCCTCGTGGTAAGCTACGGTACGGCGTTGTTGTTCAGAAATCACACGGTCTTTCTTAGCTGGTCCCGCAATCACCCGGTCATGGGCTTCTGCGATGTCCGCTTGAGTAATAGCCTTATGGTTAAAACGCGCTGCTACTAAAGCCGCTTCGTTCAGTAAGTTTTCCAACTCAGCCCCTGAGAAGCCAGGCGTTTGTTGTGCCACGACCTTAAGGTCAACTTCTGTTTCTAATTTCTTGTTACGGGCATGAACTTCAAGAATCTGTTCCCGCCCCTTAACATCTGGGTTACCCACTAAAATCTGACGGTCAAAACGACCTGGACGTAAGAGGGCTGGGTCGAGGACATCCGAACGGTTAGTCGCCGCAATGACGATGACCCCTTCATTCCCTTCGAAACCATCCATCTCAACCAGTAATTGGTTAAGAGTTTGTTCACGTTCATCATGTCCGCCACCGAGACCTGCGCCCCGTTGACGACCCACGGCATCAATTTCGTCGATGAAGATAATAGCTGGGGCATTCTTCTTAGCATTCTCGAAGAGATCCCGTACCCGACTAGCCCCGACCCCGACGAACATCTCGACGAATTCAGAACCTGACATGGTGAAGAAGGGAACACCCGCCTCGCCGGCTACCGCCTTGGCTAAGAGGGTTTTACCTGTCCCTGGAGGGCCCTCTAGTAAGACACCAGCCGGGATACGCGCCCCCAACTTGGTGAAACGTTTAGGATCCTTAAGGAATTCTACTACTTCTACCAGTTCTTGCTTTTCTTCTTCAGCACCCGCTACATCACTGAAGCGGACTTTGACTTTTTGCTTGGGAAATATCCTTGGAGCGTGACTTACCAAAGTTCATGGCCCCTCGCATACCGCCACCGCCAGCACCACTCTGGAACATGTTGTAGAGGAAGAAGCCCATCATACCCATTAAGAGTAGCATTGGTAGGAGATTGGCCCACAGTGCCATATTGGATTCGGCCAAGGTCTTCATCTTGACCCCTTGTTGGGTCGCTGTTTCCGTCAATAACTTGAGCGTGCTATCGTTGCCTAGCACTCGGCTGGTGAATTGAGTGGCAGTCTCACTTCCGCCTTGGAAGAGGGCCACAAAGTTGGTTTGTTCTGAGCGTGTTGTCCCAGTCTTATATTTACCTTTGACATTATAAACACCGGAACCAATCTGGACATCCATCTCGGCAATCTTGCCGTCAGCAATCTCTGTCATCAACTCACTCTGGGTGAGTTCCTTGACTTGGCCACCCCCTAGAGCCCCTGATAGGGCATGGAAGAGCATAAAGAGCATGGCTAATGCCATCATAGATGTCAGAATGTTCCGCGTCGAATTACGATTTGGGTTTTGCATAGATGCTGTTCGACTCCTTTGTCTTGATCATTCTGTTCATTCTTGTATTTTATCATATTTTGCCATTGGGTCCTAATGGAAGGCCCCTGTAAGGTTTGGCTTTACCAATATTTAAGGTTTGTTTTCGTCAAAAGACCCTAGATCACAGTCTAGGGTCTGGCACATGGCCTATTTGCTTTCGTAAACAGCAGGTGATAAGACACCGATATAAGGAAGGTTACGGTACTCTTGTTTATAGTCTAAACCATATCCCACCACAAACTCATTGGGGATATCTAAGCCCACATAGTCTGCCTCCATATTGTTTACACGGCGCTCTTTCTTATCCAAGAGGGTACATACTTTAACGGAATTAGCCTTACGGTAGTGGAGTAAGTCTACAAGATACTTAAGGGTTTGGCCGGTATCGATAATATCTTCCACAATTAGGATATCCTTACCTTCAACGCGAGTATCTAAATCTTTGACAATCTTGACTTCACCCGATGATTGGAAGGCTTCGCCATAACTCGATACATCCATGAAATCAATCGTTAAGTAGCAGTCCATAGCACGAATAATGTCGGCCATAAAGATTCGTCACCCTCGCAGGATCCCAACGACAACTACTTCTTTATCTTTGTAGTCCTCCGTTAAGGTTTTGCCCAGACGTGCCACTGCTTCTGCAATTTCTTCTTGCGTTACCAATACTTTTAAAATATCTTTCTCTAACATTGCACTTTTTCTCCTTTTTGACTAGTGTCTTACTGCCGTGTCTTCCGATAAAGGAATATATGAGTTATTTTATCAGTTTGTGGCCCGCGAGACAATGGGGAATTGCTAACTGGCCCCAACCATACGATTTCATCTTTTTCATCTACAAGAACTTTGATTTGATTTCGCTCATCGCTAGGCAACTTAAGGTCCATGAGGATTCTGCCAACTTTCTTATGATAGACTTGACCTAATTCGTCGCTTATTGCAACTTGGTCACCGTCTTGTCTCTGTCTTAGCTGGAAATTGAGTGGGGGCCGTCTCCTGGGCCTGACTTAAATGTAGGCCTGCCCAACCTTCAGCCGCTTCACGCATTTCCGGTGACACCTGATGAGCTGCAAAAATCCCCGCTTCTGAACTACCATCTAGGGCATACCAGTGATTGAGTCGACTTAAGATTAAACGTTGACCAAAATAAGCTTTTGGTCCCGCCTCTTCTGGTAAGATTTGGACGTAATCATAGCGTTTGACTGCTACCCAACCATGTCCTAACTGCAAACGTTGATTGGGGGTCACGACGATTACGCATCATCTGCTGCAATTGACCTACTAAATCGCGATTATAAGCGGGTACATCTTCGATTAGGCGTTCCTCAAAGAAAATTCGCAGGTACATATTGAATTTTGCCTCAGGCAAAGCCAGAAAGGCTGGAATATAGAGCAACCAGTAATGATTAGTTGAATACATGAGCAGCTGAGGCTCAAGATTCAGATAATCCGCATACTGAACGGTGTAGGAATCTTGAATTTGCTGCTGAATGGTCAGGAGATTCTGTAATAATTGAGGATTCTCCTGCATCAGTTGCGGAATATAGGTATGGCGGAATCGATTGCGTACAAAGTGATCCATGTAGTTAGAAGCATCTTCAAAATAAGTCACATTAAACTTCTCAGCATAAGCCTCTAGTTCCGCCTTGGTCACCCCAATAAAGGGCCTCATTATGGTTGGCATGACAGTATGACCACTTGGGTCACTCATCAGACGCTGATAACATCCCCGAATCCCTTGTAAGCCCCGAATGGAAGTGCCGCGCGTCATCCGCATCAAGAAGGTCTCGGCCACATCATTAAGATGGTGTGCGGTCATCAAAATATCCGCTTCAGTTGTTCGAATGACCTCTGCGAAAAACTGATAACGGGCCTCGCGCGCCTGAGCTTCCACATTAGTGGTAGCCGGTTGGCCCCACTCTGTCGCAAAATAAACACAGCCATACTCTGCCACAATTCCTTGATAGCGACGGCCTCATTGTCTGACTCTGGTCGTAGCTTGTGATTAAAGTGGGCAACTACCAACTGCAGATGAGCATACTGCCGCAACTGATTCAATTCATGCATTAATCTAAGCATGACCATGGAATCAACCCCGCCGGATACAGCTAAGACTATCGTCTTAGCCTCTAGCCAAGCTGGCCATGACTCTAGCTGAGCCTTAACTTCCCGCATTAATTTTTCCATCTAGATTCTCCTTTAGATACAAAAAGCAGCCTAAAAGGCTGCTCTTATATCCTGTATTAGCGCACGACAAGAAACCCATCGCGCGTTAGCAAGACATCCCTAGCTACGTCGGCCGCCACGACCGCCGCGTTTGCCTTCGGTGTTACGTCTTAATGAGGACAGACGATCTTCACTGTCCTTTAGGAAGTTACTCATTAATTGGTCAAAATCATCCAACTTACGGCTGTTATTATTTCCCGCATTGTTGAAGTTAGGGCGATTTCCACCCTCATCTTGACGACTCTTGAAGCGTGGGGCACGTTGATTATGTGGTGCAGCGCCTTCTTGACGTTCACGTTTAGGTCGTGCAGGTGCCTCTGCAGGTCGATCACTAGCTTGACGAATAGACAGGCTAATTTTACCGTCGTCAGCGATGGACAAGACCTTCACCGCAACTTCTTGGCCGACTGTTAAGACGGAGCTAATCTCCTTGACATAACCGTCTGAAACCTCACTAATGTGAACTAAACCTGTTTTATTATCTGGCAAGCTAATAAAAGCCCCAAAGTGTGTAATCCCTGTGACTTTCCCTGTGATTTTTTGCCCTACTTCGATTGACATATGATGTCTTATCCTCCCTTAAGTTCTTTCATCCTTATATTCTATTCAGTAACTCTCATCCCTTAAGGATGCTTGGAGTCTTCCTGATGCGAAGATCCTAACTCGAAAATAATCTCACCTGGCTTGGTGTAGTAATAATCACGTCGCGCCACATCCTCTAGATAGGCAGGATCTTTCATTTGTTGAGTTGCTTGGAAAACTTCACGGTTCTCTTTAACGGCTTGCTCTTGGTCCGCCTTGACCTCTTGATAGGCTTGCTCGGCTGCCACTTGGTCTTGATAGGCCCGCCATAATGGAATCCTGCGAAAGCAAAGGGCTCCAATCAGAATGACATGAAATATCAGGCGTCGTCCGTAAGAGTGCGGTTGCTTTTGTCTGACGGGGGTGAGGAAGTCTGAACAGATTCCTGTGGATCTAATTTATAATTCATTCTTTTCACCTCCATGATAAACCTAGTTTGAGTATATCAATATTCGCGCCTAATTTCCATTCAAACTTGTCGTTTTTCCAAGTTTTTTTTGCGAGCTTGGCTTGAGGCAGCATAGCTGAGACCCTAGCCAAGCCCTATTTTAAGCTAGAAACTCGTCTACTTGACGAACTTCATTATTAAGGCGTTCTTCGCCCAAGATTTCGTAGAGATTACTTGCTTCTTCTTTCTTGGTGTTTTCTTTGAGGTCGGTCACTCGTATAGTTAATAGTCGGTTACCAAAGCGAATCACCAACTCATCGCCCACCTTCACAGCAGAGCTAGATTTAGCTACTTGGCCATTCAGCGTAATACGACCTTGGTCCGCCACTTCTTTGGCAATGGTCCGACGCTTAATCAAACGGGAAACCTTTAAATACTTATCTAATCTCATCTTACTTCTCCTTATTCTTACTAGTGTCGTCTGACAAGAGACTGGCTACCTGACGAGCTAATTGCTTAAGGGCTCCTAACCAAACATAGGATGGCTGTTCTAGGATATCCAAGCTAATCACCTGCCGAGAGCCCTCTTGAGACACGGTGGATTTCTGGGAAATGCCAGCCAAGGCTTCAAAGAGCTTAGCTCCTCGTAATTGTTCTGAGGCCACCTGGTTGAAGCTGACCTTGACATGACGTGGAGTCTGCTGAATTTTAACAATGCCAGCTTCGAGCCCATAATGTTTAATCAAGGCAATTTCCAATAAATCCGCCACTTCATCCGGAAATTCACCATAGCGGTCAATCAACTGATCTTGCAGATTGCGATAGGCCTCTTCTGAATCAATTTGTTGAATTTGCTTATAGACCGAAATTTTTTGCCGTTCATCGGCAATATAGCTAGCTGGAATATAGGCATCGATTAAGAGATGCCATTCAATCTGGTTGCTAGCCTGACTTGCTATCTGTCCAACCTTCTTGCCCCGCTTAATGTCAACAGCTTCTTTGAGCATTTGGGAATAGAGGTCGAAACCGACAGAATCAATAAAGCCAGATTGTTGCTTACCCAGCAGATTACCTGCTCCTCGAATAGATAGGTCGCGCATGGCAATCTTAAAGCCTGATCCCAACTCTGTAAATTCGCGGACGGCCTGCAATCGTTTCTCACTGACCTCACTGAGTGACTTATATGGCTCATACATCAAATAAGCATAGGCCACGCGATTGGTTCGCCCTACCCGACCACGTAATTGGTAGAGCGTGGATAAGCCCATATGGTCGGCATCTTCGACAAAAAGGGTATTAACATTGGGAATGTCGACCCCCGTCTCAATAATGGTGGTAGTCACCAAGACATCATAAGCCCCTTGGATAAAGTCCACCAGCACCGTCTCTAGTTCCACCTCTGACATCTGACCATGGGCATAAGCCACCCTAGCCTCTGGTACCAAAGCCTGGATTTCCATGGCCCGGCGCTCAATAGTCGCCACCCGATTATAGAGATAGAAAACCTGACCTTCTCGCGCTAGTTCGCGCTCAATACCTGACTTAATCGCTCCATCATTGCGCTCCATGACATAGGTCTGAACAGGGAACCGGTTATTGGGTGGCGTCTCAATCAAGGACAAGTCGCGAACACCAATCATCGACATATGCAAGGTACGGGGAATTGGAGTCGCCGTCAAAGTCAAGACATCAACCTGTGACTTGAGTTGCTTGAGCCGCTCCTTGTGCTTGACCCCAAAACGTTGCTCCTCATCGACAATCAAAAGGCCTAGGTCTTGGAACTGGACATCTTTTGAGACCAAGCGATGAGTTCCTACCACAATATTCACAGCCCCCGTTAGCAAGTCATCAATGGTCTGGTCTTGTTGCTTTTTAGATACAAAGCGACTCATCAGCCGAATTTCAAAAGGATAGTCAGCAAAACGCTGAACCAAAGAATTATAATGTTGCTGAGCTAAAATCGTAGTAGGGACCAAAAAGGCTACTTGCTTGCCGTCCATGACCGCCTTGAAAATGGCTCGCATGGCTACTTCGGTCTTGCCGTAACCTACGTCACCGACTAGCAGGCGGTCCATTGGCTTGCTTTTTTCCATATCTGCCTTGATTTCCATAGCGGACCGGAGTTGGTCCTCTGTTTCTACATAAGCAAAAGCCGACTCGAACTCAGACTGCTCTGGTGTGTCAGGCCCAAAGGCATACCCAACTTCTCGTTCTCGCTTAGCGTAGAGGGCGATTAATTCATCCGCAATGTCTTCAATTTTAGCCGCTACCTTGCGCTTAGTCTTAGCCCATTCAGTGCCCCCTAGCTTGTTAAGCTTAGGTGTCTTAGCTTCTGAGGCGACATACTTTGTAGTAGATGAATTTGGTCGACCGGAATCAGAATGCGTGAGTCATCTTGATAAACAACCGACAAGAGATCCTTGTGGATGCCATTCATTTCGATGGTGTCCATACCACGGAATTGTCCTATCCCATGGTGAACGTGGACTACATAGTCACCAACTTCTAATTCTGAGTAACTCTTAATCCGTTCTGCATTGGTTAGCTTAGTACGAGATTGACGAGCCTGACGCTTTTTCAATTTGTTGAAGAGCTCTTTTTCAGTTACTACTACCCACTTCAAGACCGGCAGTTCAAAACCATTTGACAGAGCGCCCACTCCGATATTAATAACTTTAGCTTGGGGTTTGCCTTCTGTCACCAGATTAGGACCGATTTGAAATTCCTCGAAAAGTGCTTCAACCTTCCGTGCTTGTTCCAAACTCCCTACAGCTACTTGAATGGTATAGCCTTGTTTCAACCAGTGATCCATCTCCGTTTTGACGAGAGGCATTTGGTTAAAGAAAGGGTTGAGGGTGCGATACTGGAAGGAGTGCACTGCTCCTAAAGACTGATGCCCCAAGCCTCGATGCATGACCGACAGATAGAGCAAGGCCCCTGAGTAAGCTCGCACACAAGACTGAAAATCTGCTTTAACTGCCAATCCAGGTAGCAGCAGACCTTTCTGAGTCTCCTGTTCAATCCAAAACTGATCTTCCTCAACTAGGTGGAGGGCCTGTTGTTGTAGCTTATCAAATTCAGTCAGAACTAAAAGCCCTTGGTCTCCTAAATAGTCAAGAAGCGTTACCACTTGGTCATCCTGAGCCAAGCTCAGATAGGCATGTGGATATTTGAGGGGCTCGCCATGGCGCAACTGATCCAACTGATTGCTGAGACCCGCTTCCATGGTCTCTCTTAGTTCTTGATCTTTCACTTTCTTCAGGGCGCGCGCCTTCATATCCTCTAAACGTGGCAAGAGGGCTTGTTGTGCTTCTAGGCCAAATAAGACATCTTGAGTCAGCATAATTTGAACAGAGTCTAGATTTTCAATCGAGGACTGAGTCTCAGCATTAAAGGCTCGAATAGAATCTAGTTCGGTATCAAAGAAATCCAAACGAATTGGATGGTCGGCGGATACTGGGAAGAAATCAATGATACTCCCACGTACGCTGAACTCACCCGGTTGTTCTACCAAGCTAGCCCGATGATAACCCCAAGCAGTCAAGACACTTTCTAATTGGCGACGTTCCCAAATATCCCCTAGTTCAAGAGTATGTTGGGCTTGGCGCCATTGATCAGGATGAGTCAATTGTTTTCGTAAACCGGCCACATTAGTCACTACAATACAGGGCTCGCCGTGAGCCAGTCGGTTAAGGATCTGAATCCGATCCCGCATCTGATCTTCCGAAGCAAAGGCAAATTCAATGGCTAGAGCCTCCTCCACTACAAAGGCCTGCACGGACACCTGGGGCAGAAGCTGTGTTAAATCATCTACTAACTGTCCCAACTTGCTAGCAATGGGCTCCACAATCAAGAGTGGCCGAGGGCGAGCTTGGAAAAGCTGAGCCAGCATGACAGCACGGGCACTATCATCAATTCCAGTCACTAACTGGGGTAAGCTACCCGGCCCTGTCTGATTAATGGCCTTTATTGCCGAATGAAAAGCTTCTTGCGCAAATTCCATGTTTTTCCTACTTTCTCTCTAGTAAAACTGGCTCATAGATTTGAGTCAGCTAACGCCACAAGAGGCTGCAACGTCTACCCACCCCTGGGAGAGTCGCAACCTATCTTAAGGCTTATGGTATCTTTTAGTTATATTGGTTCATTAATTGGACGAAAGTCTCGCCCTTAGCCCAGGCCGTCAACAGGTCGGTTGTCTGGTCAATTTTCTGTTCTATTAGAGCGCGGTCATCTGTATCGAAACGTTCTAGAACATGGTCCACAACCTTGCGTCCGTATTGAGGTCGGCCAATGCCAATCTTGACCCGCTTAAAGTCTTGGGTCCCTAGCATTTCAATAATACTCTTCACCCCATTGTGGCCACCCGCACTACCTGACTGGCGTAGGCGCAACTTGCCCGGCTCTAAATCCAAGTCATCATAGACCACCACGAGCTCATCGGGGCTAATGTTATAATAAGACATAAGGGGCAAGACCGCTTCGCCCGATAGGTTCATAAAGGTATAGGGTTTGACCAAAAGCACCTTTCGCCACCCACTCGCCAAATGGTATAGTCGGCACGAAATTTCTGATCAGTCAATTGCAAGCCTTCTTGACGCGCCAAGGCATCAATGACATCAAAACCCACATTGTGGCGCGTCCCCTGGTACTTGTCCCCAGGATTCCCTAAACCAACGATTAACTTCATCCTGCTCCCTCCTCTGCATTTTCTATTATAACACATGTTTGGAACATGTCACTAACAGAAAGATTCACGAAGCAATCTGTATTATTCACCTCAATAAACTGTACTAATCAAAAAATTTACTCTTCACATTTTTGAAAAGAGTGGTATAATATAGCCAAGTGATAGAAAGGAGATATTCACTATGAAACAACCAAAGAACAAGATTATTTTAGTCGGCGATGGCGCAGTCGGATCTAGCTTTGCTTTCTCTCTCGTTAACCAAAACATCGGCCGTGAACTCGGCATCATTGATATCAACAAGGACAAGACAGTCGGGGACGCTTTAGACCTCTCTCACGCCTTAGCCTTCACTTCACCTAAGAAGATTTACTCTGCTGAATACAGCGACTGCGGTGACGCAGATATCGTCGTATTAACAGCTGGCGCAGCACAAAAACCAGGTGAAACTCGCTTGGATCTCGTTCACAAAAACTTAAGCATCTACAAATCAGTTATCAAACAAATCGTAGACTCTGGTTTTAACGGTATTTTCTTGGTTGCTGCCAACCCAGTGGATATCTTAACTTATGCAACTTGGAAGTTCTCTGGCTTCCCTAAAGAACGCGTTATCGGTTCTGGGACTACCTTAGATACCGCTCGTTTCCGTCAAGAAATCGCACAACTTATTGGTGTCGATGCGCGTAACGTCCACGGTTATATCTTAGGGGAACACGGGGATACCGAATTCCCTGTTTGGTCTCACGCTAACGTTGGTGGCTTGACTATCTATGAATGGGTTAAAAACCACCCAGACACTGACGAACAAGCCTTAGTTGAAATGTTCTTCAAAGTTCGTGACGCAGCTTACGAAATCATCTCTAAAAAAGGCGCAACCTATTACGGGATTGCGGTGACCTTAGCTCGTATCTGCCGTGCTATCTTAGACGATGAAAAAGCAATCTTCCCGCTCTCTGTTTACTTAGACGGTGAGTACGGCCAATCAGACCTCTACATCGGGGCTCCAGCTATCTTGGGTCGCGAAGGGGTTGTTTCTGTCATTGAAATTCCACTTAACGACTCTGAGTTGGACAAGATGAGAGCCTCTGCAAACACCCTCAAAGCAGTTACTGCCGATGGTTTTGCTCGCTTAGAAGAAAACTAATCTCCCTATCAAATCCATTATCTGCACCTGGCTTCTCGCCAGGTGCTTTTTAGGTATAAAAAAGAAGCCAAGACCGCAATCTTGGCTTCTTTTTGGTTTATTTTTATTATTGTTGCGTAAGGTCAAGCTCAAGAGGAAGGCACCTAAGAAGTCGGGCACCAACCCCAAATCGCTAAATAGAGCAATGGATTCGTTACACCACCCGCTAACATAGCGAAGACCCCGCCGTGTGGCACCTTGCTGACGATACCAAAGAGCATGCTTAAGGCACCCGCTACACCGGCAGAAACTGCCAATGGTGGAATAACCTTCAATGGGTTAGCTGCGAGCAAATGGAATAGCCCCTTCCGTGATGAAGGTCGCTCCCATAACGTAGTTAACTAGGGCTGAGTTGCGTTCTTCTTCTGGCCAGAGGTTTTTGTTGAGGGTTGCTGCCAAGGCAATCGCTAATGGTGGTACCATCCCACCAACCATAACAGCTGCCATAACGTTTGAACCTGCGCCTGCTGATTGTGTCACTAAGGCTGTCCCGGTAACGTAAGCGGCCTTGTTAATTGGACCACCCATGTCGATTGACATCATAGCGCCGACTAAGAAACCTAACACTAAGGCTGAACCTGTGCTCATACCGTTGAGGAAGTCTTGCAAACCTTGCATAACAGCCCCCATTGGGCCATTCACAACGAAGAGCATGAGGAAGGACATAATCAGAACCCCAAAGACTGGGAAGAGGAAGATTGGCTTCAAACCTTCAAGTGATTTTGGCAACCAAGCAAAGGCTAGACGTAGTACATAGATAATCCCACCAGCTAAGAAACCGGCTACTAAGGCGCCTAAGAAACCTGACGGAATGCTTTTCTCAAAGAGACCTACCGCTCCAAAGTCAGACAAGACAGATGGATTAGCTAAAATCCCACCCATAAAACCAACAACCAAACCAGGACGGTCAGCAATAGAATGACCAATAAAACCAGCTAACATTGGTAACATCATAGCAAAAGCTAATTTACCTGTTACAAAGAGGAATTGTGCTATTTGATGATAGCTAGCATCTTCAGGGTTAAAGGAATTAATCCCCCAGAAGAAGGACAAGGCAATTAAAATCCCACCAGATACCACAAACGGCAACATATGAGAAACCCCGTTCATCAAGTGCTTGTAGAATTGACGACCAATGGATTCTTTGCCGACCTCAAGGTCTGCCGCACCGGCACCTTCTGCTGCGTGGTAGATTGGCGCCTCTGCTTTTGCCGCTTTAGCTACTAATTCATCAGCCTTGTGGATACCATCTGCTACCTTGGTGACAATGACCGGTTTGCCGTTAAAGCGCGCCATTTCAACTTGCTTATCCGCTGCCACGATAATGGCTGTCGCCTTTTTGATGTCATCTGTAGTCAAACGATTACCAACCCCGACTTGTCCGTTGGTTTCGACTTTAATTTTGATTCCCGCTGCTTTACCAGCTTGTTTGAGTTTTTCTTCTGCCATAAAAGTATGAGCAATCCCCGTTGGGCAGGCCGTTACGGCCAAGACATACACATCTTCCTGCGCAGGACTTGTTGGCTCAGCCACAGTCGCTTGGGCCGCTTCTTCTGCTTCAGCTGCGGTAAAAACTGCCACAACTTCTTCAGGGTTTTTTGCTACTGCTAAAGCCGCTTTAGTTTCTGGTTGCATGAGGACAGAAGATAATTTAGCTAAGGCTTGCAAGTGCTCGCCACCGCCACCTGCAGGGGCCGCAATCATGAAGACATATTTGGCGACTTGGCCATCAAAGCTCTCCCAGTCAATTCCCGCTTCGCTACGTCCGAAGACGATAGCGACTGATTTGATTGATTCATGTTGGGCATGAGGAATGGCAATCTCATCACCAACACCAGTTGTTGATTGGGCTTCGCGGGCTTCTAAAGCGGCTACGTAAGCCTCAACGTCGGAGACGCCGCCTGCTTGGTGGAAACGTTCTGCCAAATACTTAAGCGTTGACGGCTTATCTGTCGTGCTCAATTGGAGGTCCATGGCCTCTTTAACAAATAATTCTGATAATTTCACTTTCTATTTCTCCTTTGAATTTCCTAGGCTAATGCGCGACAACGTGAATCTGGTCAACTAGCTCATCAATTAACTGACGTTCAGCTATCCAAACAGAATAGGCCGTCGCACTCCCGGTTGCAGCACCGCGTTTTAAGGACCATGCAAAATCGCCTGTCTCCAGGTAGGTTGCCACAAATCCTGCCAACATAGAATCGCCTGCCCCGACTGAGTTAACCACTCTTCCCTTAGGGATATCTGAACTAAAGACTTGGCCATCCTCCGTTAGAAGCAAGGCTCCCTCACCACCGCGAGATACAATAATGTGCCGTGCTCCTAATTCCTGAAGCTTCTTGGCATAATGAATTATTTCTGCCTCATCGCTTAAAGTGACGCCGAAGATTTCACCTAATTCATGATGGTTAGGTTTAATGACGAATGGGCGATAAGCTAAACACTCGGTTAAGAGTTGCTTGTTGGTATCCAGCACAAATTTTGCGCCCCGCTCTTGGCAGAGTTTGGCAATCGCAATATAGGCCTTGACGTCAAGGCCAGAGTCTGCATTCCCCGCTAAGAAGACAACATCCTCTGCGCTTAAGTCTCGCTCAAAAATTGTCAATAATTCTGCAAACTTTTCCGGGCTCACTTGGGGGCCTGCAGCATTGATCTCTGTCTCTTCTTGAGACTTGACTTTGACATTAACTCGCGTAATGCCATCCACTTCAACAAAAAGTGGTTTGACACCTTCTTGAATGAGGGTGTCTTTGATATATTGACCGGTAAATCCGCCCACGAATCCAGTCGCGTAGTTGACATGCCCTAAGCGCTGTAAGACAAGGGACACGTTGATTCCCTTACCTCCGGCAACATAGGCCTCTCCCTTGGATCGATTCAACTCTCCTAGCTGACATTGGTCAACCTGGATGACGAGATCGACGGCAGGGTTAAAGGTAATCGTATAAATCACGAAATTTAACACTCCTTCACTGTCGTGACTGCACAAGAGGTGCCCGTTGCCCCTCTGTTAAGGCATGAGTGATAAGAATCGCCTCTTCCAAATTGGCGACATGACAGAAACTGACCCGTCCCATCTTGGAAGCATCCGCCAAAACATAGACTTGGTTGGCCTGCTGCATGGCCTGTTGCTTGAGGGCTGCCTCCTCCTGGTCTGGCGTCGTATAGCCCCATTCAGCATCCACTCCGTTCATGCCCATAAAAACATGATCAAAACGATAACGTGCTAATTGAGCCTGAGCTTGAGCACCAATGACGGCCCGTGTCTTGGGCTTAACTTGACCACCTAACAAGATAACGGACTCGCCATAGTCACACAGCAAGTCGGCTTGACTTAGACCATTGGTAACCACCGTCACGCCCTGGCCCACCAAATGCGGTATCATAGCCAAGGTCGTGGTGCCTGCATCCAGATAAATCACCTGTCCTGCCGACACCTGTGCGGCTGCTGCCTCAGCAATAAGGGCCTTGTCACTACTGTTCCGCCCCAGCTTTTCCTTGTAGCTAGATTCGCGATCCAAATGATAGACGCGTTTGGCACCGCCACGAACTCGTACCAGGCGCCCCGCTTCTTCCAGCTGAGATAAATCCCGCCGTATAGTGGACTCTGATACTGACAGCTTGGCCATCAAATCTTGTAGGCTGACAACATGCGCTTGCTCTAGTTCTGATAGAATTAGTTGATGTCGCGTTTGAGTTAACACTCTTATCACCTCACACCCCGATTATACACCGCTTTCGGTCAACTTTCAATCGTTTCCGGTCATTTTCATTCATATATCGGTCATTTTCAATCAAATACAGATTTGCCGGTGACTCACTTTGGTATAATTTTTTGCTTTCAGAAAACACTCTTGCTCTCTCCCAAAAACTTTAGAAAGATTTGATATTTGCTTGAGAGATATTTGAAATTCACTTGATAAGCTATAGATAAGAAATAAGCAAAGGAGTAAGATCATGGAAGATATCTTAGTCATTCAAAATCTTAGTAAGCTTATGGAGACCAAGTTGCTTTAGACTCACTCAGCCTCAAGCTAAAGAAAGGAGAAATCTATGGCCTAATCGGCCAAAATGGTGCAGGTAAAAGCACCTTAATCAAGTTGATTACCCAAATTATCGCGCCAAGTCAAGGCACCGTTTCTATTTTGGGCTCACGCACCCCTAAAGAGTGGACTACTGCCCTCCACCATGTAGGTTCTGTCATTGAAACACCTGTGGCACACCAGCATCTATCTGCCTACGACAATCTCCGTTTTTACTGCCTGGATCGTGGCATCAAAAAAACCGGACAATCTGATTAAGGAGACCTTGGACTATGTTGGCTTAAGTCAAACTGGCGCCAAAAAATTTCGGGACTTCTCTCTGGGAATGAAACAACGTCTGGGTATTGCCATCGCTATCCTGTGTCGTCCTGATTTACTCATCTTAGACGAACCAATTAATGGTCTGGACCCTGTCGGTATTCAAGAATTTCGCGAGATGGTCCTCCGTCTGAACCGTGAACTAGGCATGACCCTGATTATTTCTAGCCATATCTTGTCAGAATTATATTTGGTGGCTAGCCGCTTTGGCTTCATTCATCAAGGTCGGCTAATCCAAGAGCTTTCCAAGGAGGACTTCGACCGCGAAAGTGGCGATTATATTATCCTCCAGTCCCAAAAGGCTCAAATAGCTAAGGACTTTGTCCAAAAACAACTAGGTTTTAGCCTTAAACCGAGCCATCAGACCGACCAATTACAGTTAATCGGCAAAGCTGAGGATATACCAGAACTTGCTAAGACCTTGGTTTTAGCAGACATTCCAATCAGTGCGATTTACTACGCCCATAAAGATTTGGAGCGATACTTTACCGATTTAATTCAAGTCCAAGGAGGAAAACAGTATGCTTAATAGTATCAAAGCCGATTATTACCGTCTAGTTCGATCCGTCGGATTTTGGGGCATTCAAGCCTTCTGTGTCCTAGGCATTCTGCTAGCCATTTTTACTTCGCGAATAACCACCTCGAATTCTGGCTTCTTCTTCGCCATGGATGCCGTGTCTTATAATATAGGTCTGCTTTTTATCGCCTGTAATGTGGTGACAACTCTACTCTTAGGAGTCGACCTTAACAACAAACTCTACCATAATAATCTGACTACCGGTAAAACCCGTGGCCAGTATTACCTAGCTAAGTCTCTGACCATTGCTAGCCTCATTCTCTTACAATTTTTCCTCCTCTACGCAGCAGGTTACGTCATTGAGTTCTTACGATCAGGGGGCCAGATGGGGACTCTACCAGCAGATTTTTGGCCTAAGTTTCTGATTACCTTCTTGATTCAGTGTCTTTGTACCTATGCTTGGTTCTGCATTACCAGCTTCGTCCTCTTCCTGACCCGCAACTATAGTATGGTCTTTATTATCTACTTTACCGTTTTTATCTTCTTGAAAATTCCTGGCGAATTGATTGACCCAAACAATGACTGGTTTAAGGCCATTGTCATGGAATTTGTCTATGAGAGTACAGCCAACTTTAGTATGACTAGCAAGACTGCTATTTTCGCCTTGGCTCTAAGTCTCATCTTTACTGTCGCCGGAATCTATACCTTCAAGCGTCGCGACCTCTAAATCTTATCTCCATATAAAAATCCCCCTATGTCATCAGACATAGGGGGATTATTTTGGATATAAAAAAGGGCCTCCGGAGAGACCCTTTTGGAAAGGCATATTAAGCTTAGAATTAAGCTAAGACTTTAGATACCACACCGGCACCTACAGTACGGCCACCTTCACGAATAGAGAACTTAGTCCCTTCTTCGATCGCGATTGGGTGGATCAATTCAACAACCATTTGTACGTTGTCGCCTGGCATAACCATTTCAGTACCTTCTGGTAAAGTAACAACACCAGTTACGTCAGTTGTACGGAAGTAGAATTGTGGACGGTAGTTAGAGAAGAATGGAGTGTGACGACCACCTTCTTCTTTAGACAATACGTACACTTCAGCTTCGAACTTAGTGTGTGGAGTGATTGAACCTGGTTTAGATAATACTTGACCACGTTGGATTTTGGTCACGAGTTACACCACGTAACAAAGGTACCAACGTTGTCCCCGACTTCAGCGTAATCCAATAACTTACGGAACATTTCAACACCGGTAACGGTAGTCTTAGAAGTTTCTTCTTCGATACCAACGATTTCAACTTCGTCACCAACGCGAACTTGACCACGTTCAACACGACCAGTTGCAACAGTACCACGACCAGTGATAGAGAATACGTCTTCGACTGGCATCATGAATGGCTTGTCAGTGTCACGTTCTGGTTCTGGAATGTAAGCATCAACTTGTTCCATCAATTCTAAAACTTTAGCTTCGTAGTCAGCGTCGCCTTCTAAAGCTTTCAAAGCTGAACCAGCGATAACTGGAGTGTCGTCGCCTGGGAAGTCGTATTCAGACAAGAGGTCACGAACTTCCATTTCAACTAATTCGAGCAATTCTTCGTCGTCAACCATGTCAACTTTGTTCAAGAATACTACGATGTAAGGAACACCAACTTGACGAGACAAGAGGATGTGTTCACGAGTTTGTGGCATTGGGCCGTCAGCAGCAGATACAACGAGGATCGCGCCGTCCATTTGAGCAGCACCAGTGATCATGTTTTTAACGTAGTCCGCGTGACCTGGGCAGTCAACGTGAGCGTAGTGACGGTTAGCTGTTTCGTACTCGATGTGAGAAGTGTTGATTGTAATCCCACGTTCTTTTTCTTCTGGAGCGTTATCGATTTGGTCGTATGAACGAGCTTCACCGAAACCTTGTTTAGCTAATACAGTTGCGATTGCAGCTGATAAGGTAGTTTTACCATGGTCAACGTGACCAATTGTACCAATGTTTACGTGTGGTTTAGAACGGTCAAATTTTTTTGTTTTTGCCATTTTAATTTCTGCCTCCTAAAAAAATAGTTAAGTTTGTTTTATAGATTTCAATTAAATCTATCAGTAGTATTATACCTAGAAATGGGGCAAAATTCAAGATTTTGCACCATTTTCTAGGCTTTGGGAATAACGCTTATTCGTTATTCCAAGCAAGTCGAGTCAGATTAGTCTTCTGACTTGCCGCCGTATTTCTTGATGATTTCTTCTGCAATTGACTTCGGCACATCTTCATAGTGGTCGAAGGTCATAGAAAAGAGTACCACGCCCTTGAGTTGCAGAACGCAAGGTAGTTGCGTAACCGAACATTTCAGACAATGGAATCATACCTTTAACGATTTGAGCGTTACCGCGCACTTCAGAACCTTCGACGCGACCGCGACGAGAGTTCACGTGACCCATAACGTCCCCGAAGTATTCTTCAGGCACAGTGATTTCAACTGCCATCATAGGTTCCAAGATGCTTGGGTTAGCTTTCTTAGCAGTGCACGGAGTGCTAAGGACATACTTCACCTTAAAAGGCAGTTTCAGAAGAGTCGACATCGTGGTAAGAACCATCGTAAAGCTTAGCTTTGATGTCTACCATTGGGAAGCCTGCGAGGACACCATTTTCCATAGCGTCTTTCAAACCGGCTTCAACCGGCGGGATGTATTCACGAGGAACCACACCACCGACGATTGCGTTTTTCGAATTCGAAACCGGCACCTTCTTCGTTTGGTGTGAATTCAATCCATACGTGACCGTATTGACCTTTACCACCAGACTGACGAACGAACTTACCTTCTGCTTGAGTTGCAGAACGGAAGGTTTCACGGTAAGAAACTTGTGGAGCACCCACGTTAGCTTCTACCTTGAATTCACGACGCATACGGTCAACGATGATATCCAAGTGTAACTCACCCCATACCTGCGATAACTGTTTCGCCAGTCTCTTGGTTAGTGTAAGCACGGAAGGTTGGGTCTTCTTCAGCCAATTTTTGTAAGGCTACACCCATCTTATCTTGGTCAGCTTTTTGATTTAGGCTCAATCGCTACTTCGATAACTGGTTCTGAGAATTCCATAGACTCGAGGATTACTTCGTGCTTCTCGTCACAGAGAGTGTCCCCAGTAGTAGTGTCTTTCAAACCAACAGCTGCGACGATATCCCCAGAGAATACTTCAGGAATTTCTTGACGGTGGTTGGCGTGCATTTGTAAGATACGACCGACACGTTCACGTTTGCCTTTAGTAGCGTTTTTGAACGTAAGAACCGGATTGTAAAGTACCAGAGTAGACACGGAAGAAGGTCAAACGACCTACGAATGGGTCAGTCATAACTTTGAAGGCCAAAGCAGAGAATGGTTCTTCATCGCTTGCGTGACGTTCTACTTCAGCTTCAGTATCAGGGTCAATCCCTTTAATAGCTGGAACATCTAATGGAGATGGAAGGTAGTCGATAACCCCATCCAACATTAATTGAACCCCTTTGTTCTTGAAGGCAGAACCACAGAATACTGGGTAGAAGTCCGCTGCAACAGTTGCTTTACGGATTGCTGCTTTCAAGGTAGGTACGTCGATTTCTTCGCCTTCCAAGTAAGCCATCATGAGTTCTTCGTCAGTTTCAGCAACTGCTTCAACTAACTTAGTACGCCATTCTTCAGCTAAATCTTGCAAGTCACCTGGGATTGCGATTTCTTCGATGTCAGTACCTAAGTCATTAGTATAGTTGTAGGCTTTCATTTCCACTAAGTCAATGATACCTGAGAACTCATCTTCAGCACCAATTGGTAATTGAACTGGATGAGCGTTTGCTTGTAAGCGTTCGTGCAAGGTTCTTACAGAGTATAAGAAGTCCGCACCGATTTTGTCCATCTTGTTGATGAAGACCAAACGAGGAACACCGTAAGTGGTAGCTTGACGCCATACGGTTTCAGTTTGAGGTTCTACCCCAGACTGAGCATCCAATAAGGCAACGGCACCATCAAGAACCCGGAGAGAACGTTCTACTTCGACAGTGAAGTCCACGTGCCCTGGTGTGTCGATGATGTTGATCCGGTGGTTAGCCCATTGCGCAGTAGTTGCGGCAGAGGTGATGGTAATCCCACGTTCTTGTTCTTGCTCCATCCAGTCCATTTGAGAAGCCCCTTCGTGGGTTTCACCAATTTTGTGGATACGGCCGGTATAGTACAAGACACGTTCAGTCGTGGTGGTTTTTACCCAGCATCGATGTGAGCCATGATACCAATATTACGAGTTTTCTCTAGCGAAAATTCTCTTTTTGCCATCTTTTTGTTTTACCCCTTTTCAGTTGTTTTGAGAGTGTGCATAGTAGTCAAAAACCACTAGCTTATAACAGCTAGTGATATGACTGAAAATCTTACCAACGGTAATGAGCGAATGCTTTGTTGGCTTCTGCCATTTTATGCATATCTTCGCGTTTCTTAACTGATGCACCAGTGTTGTTAGGCGCATCCATGATTTCACGCGCTAAACGTAATTCCATGGTCTTTTCACCACGTAAGCGAGGTAGCTTACCAACCAACGGATGGCTAGGGTGTAACGACGTTCTGGACGTACTTCAACTGGTACTTGGTAGTTAGAACCCCCCACGGCGAGCTTTAACTTCTAATAATGGCATGATGTTTTCGATTGCTTGTTCGAAAAACTTCCATTGGGTCTTGACCGGTTTGTTCGCGCACGATATCGAAAAGCGAGCATATAAGATAGTAGCGACTTTACCGCGTTTACCATCGAGCATTAAACGGTTAATTGTGCGAGTAACTAATTTTGAATTGTAGAGTGGATCTGGCAAAACTTCGCGTTTTGCGATTGCACCTTTACGAGGCATTCAAAATCCTCCTTTCTGAATGTTTAATGATGAGGCTCTTAGCCTTTAGGACGTTTGGTACCGTATTTAGAACGGCCTTGTTTACGATTGTTAACACCGGCAGTGTCAAGCGCACCACGAACGATGTGGTAACGTACCCTGGTAAGTCTTTTTACACGACCACCACGGATTAAAACAACGCTGTGTTCTTGTAAGTTGTGACCAATCCCTGGGATGTAAGCTGTCACTTCCATCAGGTTAGACAAACGTACACGGGCATATTTACGTAAAGCTGAGTTAGGTTTCTTCGGTGTCATGGTACCCACACGAGTACATACCCCACGTTTTTGTGGAGAGTTGTTGTCCGTTTGGGTCTTCTTGAAACTGTTGTACCCTTTGTTTAATGCAGGTGAGTTTGACTTAACGACTTTTGGTTTTACGAGGTTTATTAACTAATTGGTTAATAGTTGGCATCCAAGCTCCTCCTCCCTTTGCTTTTAATCTAGTCCACACATCCAAGTGTGCCATTTTTTTATGGAAAAAAATAATAATGTTGCTTCTATACCAGTCAGCACGACTGAATTTCAGGAATCTCGTATAAAAACACCTCTACTAATGTACCAATAAAATCCTCTTTCGTCAAGGGGTTATGGCGACTTTTTTTGCGTCTTGCTCGATTTTTTTGAGTAGTCCTGTTAAAAGCAAAAGGCCCTACTAGCAAGCAGGGCCTTCTTATGTCCTTATTTCTTAACCAAGCTATAGCTTTCTGCTAGCAAACTGGTCAGTTGATCCCAATCAGTCTGTGCATCCAGAAGTAGGCTAAACCAGTGTTTCTTGTTCATATGATAGGCGGGAAAAAAGCGCTCATTATCGATGCGCTCTACAATATGCTCGGGCTTGCCCTTGAGATTGAGAACCAACACCTGGTCAGTCCGCGAACTCGTTTTATCTAGCCGACAATAGTCGACCGGCAAAAAGATACCAAATAGCTTATCGACCGTCGGCACCTTGAAGCCTATTATTTCCGGATGGCGCTTAAAGGGATGGGCTGGTGCCAGACCCGTAAGTCGCCTTCACATGCTCCACCAATCGCTCTACTAGCGGATTGTCTTGAATCTGCTGGCCTAAAATCCGATTGAGAATATCATCCACCTGCTGGCGTAGGGCTGTTACCAGCGCCCCACTGGCACTGGCTACCTCAAATAAGGTGTAGGGTTCTTCCATGGCCAAATCATAGACCACCAGTTCTAGCTCCTGGTCTGACATAGTCATTCGAAGCTCAAATTCCCCTTCGGCCAAGACATGGCGCGCCTGGCCATTTTCAAAACCCCATTCTGCTAGCGTAGCCTGGCTCAAAGGCTGACCTAGTTTAATCTTCATTTGTCAGTATCCTCTCTCAATGCTAACAACTTGCTGGCAACTGCCTGCCAACGTTCCCAGTCGCCCGGCACAAGTTTGGCCTGCCACTGCTCCAACTGGTCTGGCGCTAGCCAAAGCCAGTCCTGATTCTCCCCTGGGTCCAAAACAAGGGCGGGCGCCAGATCCGATAAAACAACTCCGTAGATATCTAGCCACCAATTGTCATAGCGATAGTCCTCCAACCAGACTAAGTCGTGAGGTGACACCTTAATACCTGTTTCCTCCCACAACTCGCGACAAGCAGCATGTTCCGAGCTTTCGCCTGCCAAAACTGAGCCATTGGCGCCAAATTCCCAATCATTAGGATAATGGGCCTTACCATGACTACGCTGGGTCAGTAGAATCTGACCCTTTGCATCCATTACCAAAACGCGCGCCACCAGATGATAATGACCTGGTGGGATGAGGGCTTCTTGCCCCTTCAAATGTCTGATGCCAGTCAATTGCTTATTGACATCGACTAGTTCCCATACTTCTGGCATCCGACTAGTCCTTATCAGCATTGACCGCATCATACTGCGAGTCACGTTGGAACTTAGCTACTACATAAGAGCATTCTGCCTTAATCTTCTTGCCTTCAGCCTTCATAGCTGCAACTAAGGTGTCCAAGAGTTCTTGGGCGACACCCTGGCCACGTAAACTATCGTCCACAAAAGTATGGTCGGCAATGACCACCTTGGGATTCTCTGTCGGCCGATAAGTAATCTCAGCTACGACTTCTCCTGCTGCATTATAACCTTCAAAGCCTCTTTCTGTTCTTACAAATTCCATTCTTTCTCCTCCTTATTTTTCCCAATATATCATATATGATATATTGGTCTTTTTCTGTCTTGATTTTTGAGCCAACAAAATTAGCCTAAGATCTCCTCTGGCAAGCGATAGACTACCTGAAACTCTTCGAAAACCAATTCCTGTTCAGGAGTAAAAACCTGACCGACCAAGCGAAACTCTGCTTCAAAGAAAGACCAGTGGGCTTGGCGCCAATATTCTAGGCTGAGGTCGCCCTCTCCTTCTTTTCTAGCCCAAGCTTCAGTCACTTCTTCATAGGGCATCGTGACCACCCCCGTGGTCTGAATGACACATTGAGCCTGGTTACGGCTATCCAGAATCACGCTATAGCTTCCAACTTCCGGTAGGGGCTCACCCTCCACCTCATAGAGCAATTTGGCTGAACAAGTGGCCGTCTTCTTACCCGCCAAGACCAGCTGAGCCAAAGGGTCCGCAATGGGACTCCCCGGTCCACCGAAACTAAAAGCCTCATAGGGCGTATCCTTCACCAGCCCCTGACGCCTACAAAAATCCTGCCACATGACTTCACTGCGCATCTCGCTCGCCTCCCGACTCTTTTCTCTTATTATAGCATCTTTTGCCTGATTCGCCTCTCACAAAAACTGAAGTCTCTCCATTTAGTGCTGATTTCGACACTCTTTGCCCTCACACAAAAAGACTGGAAGGTCAATTCCAGTCTCCTTGATTCTTATGAATGGTGGCGCATAGTTGGGAAGAGGAGGACGTCACGGATAGCAGTAGCGCCCGTGAAGAGCATTACCAGACGGTCAATCCCTAAGCCCCAACCGCCGGTTGGTGGCATCCCATATTCCAAAGCTTCAATGAACTCATCATCCATTGGTTGAGCTTCATCGTTCCCTTTGTTCTTTTCTTCCATTTGCGCTTCAAAACGCTGACGTTGATCAATTGGATCGCTGAGCTCGGTGAAGGCATTGGCGTATTCCTTACCTACAATGAAGAGCTCGAAACGATCAGTGAAGCGTGGGTCTTCTTCGTTCTTACGTGCCAATGGCGATACTTCCACTGGGTGACCATAAACAAAGGTAGGTTGGATACACTTGTCTTCACAGTGCTCTTCGAAGAAGGCGTTGATGACGTGCCCCACAGTGGTATCGTGGTCGTTGAGTTCCACACCATGCTCCTTAGCCAAGGCTTTGGCTTGGTCAAAGTCCATGGCTTGCCAGAAGTCCACACCTGTAACTTCCTTAATCAAGTCTACCATATGGCGACGTGCCCAAGGTTGACCTAACTCAATGGTGTGACCATGATACTCCAAGCTAGTCTTGTTGAGGACACGCTCAGCCACTTTCTTCAACATGCCTTCAATTAAGTCCATGACATCCGTGTAAACTTGGTAAGCCGTATAACATTCGATGGTAGTAAATTCTGGGTTGTGGGTAGTGTCAATCCCTTCATTACGGAAGATTCGACCTAACTCATAAACCTTCTCAATCCCACCGACTACCAAGCGTTTGAGGTGTAACTCAGTTGCGATGCGGAGATAGAGCTCCATATCCAAGGCATTGTGGTGGGTTACGAATGGACGAGCGGTTGCCCCACCCGCGATGGTATGCAGAACTGGCGTTTCAACTTCCAAGTAACCTTGGTCGTCTAAGAAACGGCGGATTTCGCGCACAATCTTAGAACGCAAGATAAAGCGTTCGCGGCTTTCTTCGTTACTAATAAGGTCCAAGTAACGTTGGCGGTAGCGTTGCTCTACATTGGTTAAGCCATGGTATTTATCTGGCAGAGGACGTAAAGCCTTGGTGAGGGGATGGAATTCTTGAGCGAAGACCGAAAGCTCGCCTGTATTAGTCTTGAAGACATAACCCACAACGCCGACGATGTCGCCCAAGTCTGCTGCCTTAAACCATTGGTAGCTATCTTCACCTACTGAATCTTGGCGGACGTAGATTTGAATCTTGCCATCCATGTCTAAGAGATGGGCAAAACCAGCCTTACCCTTACCACGTTTGGAGACCATACGGCCTGCCACACGAACAGGGATTTTCTTTTCTTCTAAGGCTTCTTTATCAATCTCACTGTAGTCGTGCAAGATTTGGGCAGATAAATGGTCCCGGCTAAAGCCCGCCGCAAAAGGGTTTACGCCCGCTTCTGCCATTTGGGCCATTTTCTCACGACGAACCAAAAGCTGGTCGTTAAGTTCAGCCTGGACATCTTGATGTTGTTCAGTCATTTAATTTCCTCCTAATGCTGTCTTGACGGCTCTTATCAAAAAAGCCCATACGTCTTTATTGTACCTGAAAAAAGCCTAAATGTCATGACTTTTTCACCTAAGCAGACAAAAATAGCGGGAGACAAGTAAACCACCTAGCTGGCGGACCAATACGGGGGCATCCGATTGGCCTAGCAAGCTAGGTGGGCGTCGAAAGAATAAGCCAATTAGTGAGTCTCTTCCAAGACATGGAGGGTCAGCCGGTCAAACTGGTGGGTATCATAACCAAATCGTACTAAGACCTGTTTGATTTGTTGATTAGCATCCAGGCAGAAATGACGGACTGACTGCTTGTCCAGCGAAATCACCTTCTGCATCCATTGCTGTTGGGATTGGCTGAGAACTGAGCGGGCGCCTTCATAGCGAGACCAGTCGCCAATATCGTTGGGCAAGTGGCCTTTTTCTAGGCACCAGAGGGCCGACAGAATATTTCGCATCATCAAAATACATTGCATGCAGTAGTTAATCTCACCCCGCATCATACCTCGACATAGGGTATGGAGGTGGGCGTAGTATTTGGTCAGATAGTGGTCAATCATGGCCTGATTGACGGACAACTCTAGTGCTAAGGAAGATTGTCGCATAGCCTCAATCATACCCTCAGGGTCCCAAACAACTTGAATCTGCTTGAACCAGATGCTTGGCTCAAGTTCCGAAGCATAATAGGCCAGCACTTTCAACTTGATAAAATGTTCAAAGTAAAAGGAGGCATTGACGTCATTTAGCTCTTCAATAAAGAGCAAATCAGGTGACCAGGTCGCCAACCATTCATAGACTTGGCGTTTGGCTTTTTTGTCGATGACAATTAAGCGAAGATCAATATCCGAGTAGGGATCTTCCTGACCTTGAAGCGCATGGCCAGCCAGAAAAACACCTCTCACCCAGGGCTCCTGCTCCAAATCTCGACAAAGGGAACTTAGGAAAACGGCGCGTTGTTGAATCAGCTCTTTTGTTACCATATGAGCACCTCCCTTTGCCTCTATTATAGCATATCACCGACAAAAATCACTGACACACTCGAAAATTAGTCGTTTTTTATGTCAGATTATCCGCATTATATTGGGTGTTTTTGGAACTTTTAGAGAATCGGTTCCACTATCTTTCAGACAATATCCCATCTCTAAAACTCGATTTTCTAGGTAAAATTCAGGCCCTTTCCAATAGAAAAAAATAGGCTGGGAATCTTCCCAGCCTATTGGCTCAGCACTTGAAGGCCTAGGCCTTAGCAGGTGCTTGATTTTCTAATTCAATATCTTCGTCTTCTGCTTCGACAACAGGCGGTTGGATGTTGGTTTCCAACTTACGGTAACGGGTCATCCCGGTCCCGGCAGGAATCAACTTACCAATTGTAACGTTCTCCTTAAGACCAAGGAGAGCGTCTTTCTTACCGCGGATAGCAGCATCAGTCAAGACACGAGTTGTCTCTTGGAAGGATGCGGCAGAGATGAAGGACTTAGTTTCCAAAGCGACCTTTGGTAATCCCCATGAGGACTGGACGTGCTGTCGCTGGCACTTCACCGGCTTGAATAGCGTTGGTGTTGGCCTTGGCGAAGTCTGAGATATCCAGTAAGGCACCTGGTAAGATGTCAGTTGAAGCAGGGTCCATAACACGAACCTTACGCAACATTTGACGAACCATTACTTCGACGTGTTTGTCGCCGATTTCTACCCTTGACCACGGTATACTGCTTGAACCTCGCGGAGCAAAGTAGTTTTCTACGGTCAAGACATCGAGTTACGCGGAGCAATTCCTTAGGATCGATTGAACCTTCAGTTAAAAGCTGACCACGTTCTACGCTGTCGCCTTCCGCAACCTTGAGACGGGAAGTGTAAGGCACATTGTAGGTACGGGTATCCGTCACACCTTAACCGTGATGTCGCGGCTACGGTCGGATTCTTTCTCAACAATTGATTCAATAATCCCGGCCACTTCAGTAATCGTTGCTTGCCCTTTTTGGATGACGAGCTTCGAAGATTTCTTGGATACGTGGCAAACCTTGGGTGATATCGCCACCACCCGCAACCCCACCGGTGTGGAAGGTACGCATGGTCAACTGGGTACCAGGTTCCCCGATGGATTGAGCGGCAATGGTACCCACTGCTTCGCCGACTTCCACTTCAGAACCAGTCGCTAAGTTGCGACCATAACACTCTTACATACCCCGTGGTTGGTATCACAGGTGAAGACTGAACGAATGGTTACTTCTTCAATTCCCTGTCGCCACGATGGCATCTGCCATGTCTTCCGTAATAATATGGTTAGCTTCTACTAATACTTGGCCTGTCTCTGGGTGACGAACCGTTTTACGTGCGTAACGCCCAATCAAACGTTCTTCCAAAGATTCAATGACGGAGTTACCATCCATAATGGCACGAACGGTCATGCCACGGTCAGTACCACAGTCATCTTCACGGATAATGACATCTTGCGCCACGTCAACCAAACGACGAGTTAAGTAACCAGAGTCAGCGGTCTTCAAGGCCGTATCGGTCATCCCTTTACGGGCCCCGTGGGTCGAGATAAACATTTCCAAGACAGACAAACCTTCACGGAAGTTAGAGGTGATAGGCAATTCAATGATTCGGCCTGATGGCGCCGCCATGTTACCCCGCATCCCAGCCAACTGGGTAAAGTTAGAGATGTTACCACGGGCCCCGGAGTCAGACATCATCGCGATTGGGTTCAAGCGTGGCAAGGACTTACGCAATTCTTCTTGAATTTGGTCCTTAGCTTGTTCCCAAGTCCGAATAACGGATTCGTAACGCTCGTCGTCTGTAATCAAACCACGACGGTATTGCTTGGTAATGTTGTCAACACGGCTGTGGGCTTTTTCTAAGATTTCACCCTTAGATTCCAGACGTAATACGTCAGTACGCCCTACAGTAATCCCGGCACGAGTTGAGAACTTGTAACCCAAGTTCTTCATGCGGTCCAACATAACAGACGTTTCGGTAATCTTGAAACGTTTGAAGACTTGCGCGATAATGCGCCCTAAGTCTTTCTTCTTAAATGGTGGGACTAAGTCCATCGCCGCAATCGCTTCTGGTACATTTACCCCAGCTTCTAAGAAGTACTTATCTGGTGTCTTCTCAGTTAAGTTCTCGTGTGAAGGCTCATTGAGGTAAGGGAACTCTGGTGGCATGATTTCGTTGAAGAGCAATTTCCCAACGGTCGTTACCATGAGACGTTCCTTTTGCCAATCAGTGAATGGCTTACCAACTAAAGCCTTAGCAGGAATCGCAATCCGGGTGTGAAGGTGAACGTAGCCGTTCTGGTAAGCAATCTCTGCTTCAGAGACATCACTTACAACCATTCCTTCACCAATACGACCAGCCTCTTCCAAGGTCAAGTAGTAGTTCCCCAAGACCATGTCCTGAGATGGGGTAACAACTGGCTTACCATCTTTAGGGTTCAAGATGTTTTGTGCCGCTAACATGAGCAAGCGCGCTTCAGCTTGAGCTTCTTCAGACAATGGTACGTGAACGGCCATTTGGTCACCGTCAAAGTCGGCGTTGTAGGCTTCACAGACCAGTGGGTGCAAGCGAATTGCTCGACCTTCAACCAAGGTTGGTTCGAAGGCTTGGATCCCCAAACGGTGGAGCGTAGGTGCCCGGTTGAGGAGAACTGGGTGTTCCTTGATGACTTCTTCAATCACTGGCCAGATGGCTGTGTCTTGAGTTTCAATCATGCGTTTTGCATTCTTAATGTTGCCAGCAATGCCACGTTCCACCAATTCTTTCATAACGAAAGGCTTGAAGAGTTCGATGGCCATTTCTTTTGGCAAACCACATTGGTACATCTTGAGGTTTGGCCCCACGACAATTACCGAACGACCAGAGTAGTCGACACGTTTACCCAAGAGGTTTTGACGGAAACGACCTTGCTTCCCTTTCAACATGTGAGAGAGAGACTTGAGTGCGCGGTTACCTGGGCCTGTTACGGCACGACCACGACGACCGTTATCGATCAGGGCATCGACCGCTTCTTGTAACATACGTTTTTCGTTTTGAACGATAATGTTTGGTGCACCTAAGTCCAAGAGACGTTTGAGACGGTTGTTACGGTTGATTACGCGACGATAGAGATCGTTCAAGTCACTTGTCGCAAACCGGCCACCTTCTAATTGGACCATAGGACGAATATCTGGTGGGATAACTGGTAGGACATCCAAGACCATCCAAGATGGCTTGTTACCTGATAAACGGAAGGCATCTAAGATGTCCAAGCGACGAATCGCCCGCATCCGTTTTTGACCTGTTGCGGTCTTGAGCACTTCCTTCAATTCCGCACATTCTGCTTCTAAATCAACGGCATCCAACAATTCCTTGATGGCTTCTGCCCCCATTTTGGCATAGAAACGGTCACCGTATTCGCGTTTTTTCTCACGGTATTCCATCTCAGTCAAGAGAGACTTGCGTTCTAATGGGGTGTCACCGCTGTCGATTACAACATATGAAGCGAAGTAGATAACTTCTTCCAAGAGTCGTGGACTCATATCCAAGACCAAGCCCATCCGGCTTGGGATTCCCTTGAAGTACCATACGTGAGTGACAGGTGCTGCCAACTCAATATGCCCCATCCGTTCACGACGGACTTTGGCGCGCGTTACTTCGACGCCACAACGGTCGCAGACCCGACCCTTATAGCGAATTCGTTTGAGCTTCCCACAGCTACATTCCCAGTCCTTAGTTGGACCAAAGATGCGCTCGCAGAATAAGCCGTCTTTTTCTGGTTTTAGCGTCCGGTAGTTGATGGTTTCAGGTTTTTTGACCTCACCATAAGACCAACTCCGAATTTTTTCTGGAGACGCTAGGCCAATTTGCATCGCTTCAAAATTATTTACATCGATCAAAGGGCTGACCTCCTCTTTCTTTTGTATTGTTCTGTTAGGATTGCCAGCCTAGCCTAGAGAGCTAGGCTAGGGGCTCCTAAAACTTAGTCTAATGAATCGAGTTCGTCTTCAACCGCTGAATCGATGAAGTCTTCCGCGATTGACTGCTCGTCAAGGTTGATTTCGGCCTTTGGTTCTTCACCTTCATCATCAACTTCCGCTGCATGATGGTGGGCCATTTGATCAGCCTTATAGCGGTCAAGGGCATTGAAGTTAATTACTTCATCCTCATCGTCGTCATCGCGTAATTCGATTTCCTGATCATATTCATCCAAGACCTTGAGATCCAAGCCTAGGGCTTGCAATTCCTTAACAAGGACGCGGAAAGATTCCGGTACACCTGGGCGTGGAATTGGTTGACCTTTGACGATGGCTTCGTAGGTTTTCACCCGGCCGACTACGTCGTCAGACTTGTAGGTTAAGATTTCTTGCAGGGTATAAGCGGCACCATAGCTTCCAAGGCCCAAACTTCCATCTCCCCGAAACGTTGCCCACCAAATTGAGCTTTACCACCCAATGGTTGTTGGGTAACCAGAGAGTATGGACCTGTTGAACGAGCGTGCAACTTGTCGTCGACCATGTGGGCCAACTTAATCATGTACATAACCCCAACAGAGACCTTACGGTCAAATGGTTCACCGGTTCGACCATCATATAAGATAGTCTTAGCGTCAGCTTCTAAACCAGCTTCCTTAACAGTTTCCCAGACATCTTCTTCGCTAGCACCATCAAAGACAGGTGTTGCAATCTTGATGCCCATTTCGCGAGCAGCCATCCCCAAGTGTAACTCTAGGACTTGCCCGATGTTCATACGGGATGGAACCCCTAATGGGTTCAACATGATATCAACTGGGGTACCATCTGGTAAGAATGGCATATCTTCTTCCGGCATGATAAGGGAGACAACCCCTTTGTTACCGTGACGACCGGCCATCTTATCCCCTTCATTGATTTTACGTTTTTGTACGATGTAAACGCGGACTAGCTTGTTGACACCTGGTGCCAATTCGTCGCCAGCTTCACGCGTAAAGATTTTAACGTCGTGGACAATCCCGCCCCCGCCGTGTGGCACACGTAAGGAAGTATCACGTACTTCACGCGCCTTCTCACCGAAGATAGCGTGGAGCAAGCGTTCTTCTGCAGACAACTCAGTCACACCTTTTGGTGTTACCTTACCAACTAAGATATCGCCGTCTTTTACTTCCGCCCCGATACAGATAATCCCGTCTTTGTCTAAGTACTTGAGGGCATCTTCGGACACGTTTGGAATTTCGCGTGTAATTTCTTCAGGCCCTAACTTGGTGTCACGGGACTCTGATTCGTATTCTTCAATGTGGATAGAGGTATACACATCGTCTTTGACCAGACGCTCAGACATGATAACTGCGTCCTCATAGTTATACCCTTCCCAAGTCATGAAGGCTACCAGTGGGTTCTGGCCGAGGGCCATTTCCCCATTTTGCATAGATGGACCATCTGCTAAGATTTCCAAAGCATCAACTTGGTCGCCTAATTCTACGATTGGACGTTGGTTGTAGCAGGTCCCTGCGTTAGAACGCGCAAACTTAGTTAGACGGTATTCGTCAACTTCACCTTCTGGTGTACGTACGCGAACCTTGTTAGCATCGACATAAACCACTTCACCGGCGCGTTTACATAAGAGCGCAGCCCCTGAGTCGTGCGCTGCCTTATATTCCATCCCAGTCCCAATCAGTGGGGATTGCGGATTAATAAGTGGCACAGCTTGACGTTGCATGTTGGCACCCATCAAGGCCCGGTTGGAGTCGTCGTTTTCCAAGAACGGAATGCTAGCAGTCGCGACAGCGACAACTTGTTTTGGGTGATACGTCCATGTAGTCTACTTGGTCAACGTTAACCTCAATGTTTTGTGAACGGAAACGCGCCATAACTAGGTCCTTCGCGAAGGTTCCGTCCTCATTGAGTTTGGAGTTGGCTTGGGCTACTACATACAAGTCTTCCTCGTCCGCTGCTAGGTAGTCAATTTCGGTCGTGACACGGTGTGGCGTAACAGACTTATCGACCTTACGGTAAGGCGTTTCGATGAAACCATACTTGTTAATCTTAGCGTAAGAAGACAGGCTGTTAATCAACCCGATGTTAGGACCTTCTGGCGTCTCGATTGGACACATACGACCGTAGTGAGAGTAGTGAACGTCCCGCACTTCATAGCCGGCACGGTCCCGCGTCAAGCCACCAGGCCCTAAGGCTGATAGACGACGTTTGTGGGTCAATTCCCCGAGTGGGTTGACTTGGTCCATGAATTGTGACAACTGGGAGGAACCGAAGAATTCCTTAATAGCCGCTACTACTGGACGAATGTTAATTAATTGTTGTGGCGTGATGGTCGCAACGTCTTGGAGCGACATACGCTCACGCACTACCCGTTCCATCCGGGATAGCCCGATACGGAATTGGTTTTGCAATAATTCACCGACTGAACGAATACGACGGTTAGCCAAGTGGTCGATATCGTCTGTAACACCAATTCCTTGGTCTAAGTAGAGATAGTAGTTCATTGACGCAATAATGTCAGCTGGCGTCAAGCACTTAATCTTCTCAATATTCCCGTTACCGATGATGTTAATCACTTGCTCGGCGTTCTTAGGTGAGTAAACCTTAATGATTTGTAAATCGATTGGTTGAGCTACCACACTATCTTCAGAAGGATAGAGGGTTACCTTATTCAAGCCAGCCTCTAAATGAGGAATCAAAGCTTGAACGCGTTCCTGATCCAAGACAGTGCCTTCTTCAAAGAGCACTTCGCCTGTTTCTGGGTTAACCAAGGTTTCAGCCAAGGTCAAGCCAACCAAACGGTTCTTGAGGTGGAGCTTTTTATTGATCTTGTAACGACCTACAGGTGCTAGATCATAGCGACGTGGGTCGAAGAAGCGCGCAACCAAGAGGTTACGTGAGCTTTCTGCGGTCTTAGGTTCACCTGGACGGAGACGCTCGTAAATGTCCTTCAAGGCTTCTTCCGTACGAGAGTCTTGAATGTTTTTGTGAACATCCTTCTCGATAGTTAAGTCTAAGAGCTCAGATTGGCCGAAGATATCATAAATCTCGTCATCTGAACCAAAACCTAAGGCACGCATCAAGACAGTCAATGGAATCTTCCGGGTCCGGTCGATACGGACATAGGCAATCCCCTTAGCATCTGATTCAAATTCCAGCTAAGCCCCACGGTTAGGAATAACCGTAGAAGTATAGCTGTGGCGGCCTTTCTTGTCCATACGGTCGTGGAAGTAGACACCAGGAGAACGCACCAACTGGGAAACGATAACCCGTTCCGCCCCGTTGATAATGAAGGTCCCCATTTCGGTCATGATTGGGAAGTCCCCGAAGAAGACTTCTTGTTCTTTGACTTCACCTGTCTCTTTGTTGAACAGGCGCAAGGTTACATAGATTGGTTTTGAGTAGTTAGCGTCATGGCTACGAGCTTCTTCTAAGCTATACTTAGCTTCCTTGAACTCATAGTCTACAAAATGAAGTTCCAAGTTCTCCGAATGGTCGACAATCGGCGAAATATCCTCGAACATCACTTTTAGCCCTTCATCCAAGAACCATTTGTAGGAATCCGTTTGGATTTCAATCAAGTTCGGCAACTCTAAGACTTCGTCGATACGCGCATAGCTTCGACGCTCAGCTTTTTTACCGTATTTCACGATATGACTCAAGCGATTCACCCCTATAATATAATCTAAGAACACCACTTTACATTAAGATTACAATTATTAATAATTGTTAACAAATGACATTTTTCGGTCTTTGAAGCGCAAAAAAAAGACAACAGAACCAACTCATCGGAGTGACGTTACATGTTGTTTAGGCCTCAAACACCGGCTTGGACAAGATTTCAAGCTGCATTTACTTTCTAAAGTGCATACTCTTGCATCTGAACATTATACGGATTTCAAGTCCTTTTGTCAAGGGGGGGACTAGCCTCTTAAACCCAAGCATCGAGCCCTCTGCAGAGCAAAGGGCTCGGTGATTGTTTATCTACTAAACTTAGTCAATCTCACGTAATTTACCCCTGAAATCATCTAAGCTCTTATAGCCCTTTGCTTCCATAATAGCCTCCAGCTCAGCGACCAGACGCTCAAAGATGCCGACACCTTCCTGATGAAGTGCCGTCCCTACTTGGACTAAGCTAGCACCACAAAGAATGTGTTCGAAGACATCCTGGCCTGTTCTGACGCCCCCTGTACCAATAATCTTAATAGATGGCTTGAGCCGTTGATGGAAGGCCCGCACGTTAGCCAAGGCGGTTGGTTTGATATAGTCTCCACCTAGACCCCCGAAACCTCCCTTGGGTTTTATCACTACTTGCTCCTTGTCTACATCAATATAGAGACCATTGCCAATTGAGTTGACGCAGTTAACATAGGTCAACGGGAAACGATTAAGGATGGCTGCCATCTGGTCAAAATGGGCAATGTCGAAGTAAGGCGGCAACTTAAGCCCTAGCGGCTTAGTGAAGAAAGAAAAGACTTCTGTTAAAAGTCGCTCTGTCAATTCAAAGTCATAGGCGATTTGAGGCTTGCCTGGGACATTAGGACATGACAAGTTGAATTCTGTCACCCCTTGATAAGCACTCGCCTCTATGGTTCGCAGATTCTCAACAATTTCGTCGTAGCTTAGACCCACCACCGACAAGAATTGTAGAGGTTGTTGATCTTGTCGCGCCAAGCAATAGTCTAGGTAATAAGCTAATCCTTCATTGGGTAACCCCATGGAGTTGATACTACCTAGTGGCACATCCACATAACGAGGTTGGGGATTGCCCGCTCGATAGTCCCGCGTTGCCGTCTTGGTTACGAAGGCTCCAGCCGCACTTTGTGCTAACTCGTCCATCTCTTCTACCGTCATACAGTGAACCCCTGATGCATTCATGAGGGGATTGGCTAAGGTTTTCCCTAAGAAGCTTGTCTCGACAGTCATTTGGTCACCATCTCTTTCTAAAATTTTACCTATTATAGCATAAGTCCAAGGCTAACAGAATGCCCAGGACGAAAATTGTTAACCTTTCTCAACAGAACGTTCGCATCTTTTGTTAGTACGAAAAAACAGGCAGCTAAAGCCGCCTGTCTCCGCTATTCAGAACGATCCTCAGACAAATGCGTCAGAGAGTCTGTGATAATGTGTTTAACGTGGTCGTCGTCCAAACTATAATAGACATACTTACCTTGTTTACTAGCTTTGACCAACTTCATTAACTTCAAAAGTTTAAGTTGGTGGGAAACCCCAGAAAGGGTTAAGCCTGTCGCCTCAGCCAATTCATTCACATTGGCTTCTTGTTTCATTAGATAGAGTAAGAGCTTGAGTCTGGAAGGATCCGCTACTGCTTTAAAAAATTGTGCTAGTTCTTCAATTACTTGCTCGTCATACATTTATTTATTCACCTCGTGAGGATAAGGGTACTAGGAGTCGTAGCCCATTCAATATAACCAGTAGAGTGGAACCTTCGTGACCCACTACACTGAGGGCGATATTAGAAGTTTGGCTGATATTCATTATTACTAAGGCTAACACAACTAACATGGAAAAGCCAATATTCTGCCAGATAATCCGGTCATGCTTTTTGGCTAGTCGATGCAAATAAGACAGAGACTGAAGTTGATCTCGAACGAGAATCACATCCGCCGTTTCCATGGCTACATCCGTCCCTTGCCCCATCGCAATCCCTAAACTTGCACTGGCTAGGGCAGGCGCATCATTGACTCCGTCCCCCACCATGGCAACAATCCCATGTTCATTCATTAAGTTTCGGATTTCGTCGGCCTTTTGGTCAGGCATGACTTGGGCTTGGACGGATTGAATGCCCAATTGCTGACCAATGGCTTGCCCCGTTAACTCGGAATCCCCTGTTAACATGACGGTTTTAACACCGACTTGCTTGAAGTAGTCCAAGGTTTGGCGGGCGTCATCTTTGGCAGTATCCATTAGGGCCATCGCCCCTGATGACTTCTTTTGTTTTTGAGCCAAATAGACCGCCGTCTTCCTGTCCTTCCCATTCACGTCTTTTGCTTATCATAGGAAGCCTCTACTCTTCCAAAGATCGAAGGCTTAGCCACCTGATAGCTATGACCTTGATAATCAGCATAGAGACCCTGCCCCATTTTATTGCTGACCTCTATATCTAGAACAGGCAAGCTCGCATAATGAGACACAATGGCCTGAGCTAGAGGATGATTCGCTTGACGCTCCATGGACACCCAGACAGCCAATAGTTTCTCAGCTTCAGCCGATAAGATGGTGTCCGTCACCTGAGGTCTACCCTGGGTTAGAGTCCCCGTCTTGTCAAAAGCGATGGCTCCAAGTCCCGAGACTTGATGGAGGTAGCTTCCACCCTTGACCAGCACCCCTTGCTTAGCCAGATTCGATAAAGCTGATAAGGTAGCCGGAATGGCACTGGCTGCTAAAGCACAAGGCGAAAGGGCAATGAGCATAATCAATGTTCGATAGGCTACTTCATGTAATAAAAGTGAAGTCCCTAACGCCATCACAAGCGCATATAAAGCCGTGAAGAGGAGTGCCCCCTTAACATAGAGAGGCTCCAAACGCTGAATTCGGGTCGCAACCGGACTTTGTTTGGCCTGCGCCTCCCTGACTAAACCAAGGATTTTGGCAAAAGTAGTTTGATCTGCCAACCTTGTTACTTGCATGACAAAGCTGCTATTACCATTGAGGGTAGCGGCATAGACTGAATCCCCTACGCTTTTTTCTTGCGGCATACTCTCACCATTAATCATGGCTTCATTAACGACCGCCTGACCACTCACAATTTTGCCATCAATGGGGATTTGGTCGCCATTCAATACTTGCACTCGATTACCAACCATTAAGTCTTGCACTGCCACAATCGTCACGCTTCCATCTTGCGCCAAAAGGCGCGCTTCTTGTGGCTGCATAGCCAAGAGACTGGTCATTTCCTTCTTAGATTTAGCTTCTGCATAGTCCTCCAGAAAATGAGCACCAGCAAATATCAAAATTAGCAAGGCTGCTTCTTGGAATTGCCCAATAAGCATAGCACCCATAGCTGCCAGCCCCATTAGCAAGTGAGTATTAGGACTGAAACGGTGATGCTTGTAGCTAGCCTGCCAAGTTTCTAACAAGCCTTCGCTTAGGACATGATAGCCAGACAAGATTACCGTCAAGCTATAGAGCACGTTAACCAGTAGGGAACCTTGCCCTAGAAGAAGCCCTGTGATGAAAGCAAGGAGACCAAGCATATAGGCAAAAACGGCCCAACTAAATTCATGACCATGAGCATGAGCATGGTCATGGTCATGGTGCTGATGCGAATGTGTATGAGAGTTGTGATTATGAGAGCACATCTTAACTCCTCCTTCATATTAATTGAACAATTATTCAACTGTTTGCACTTTTTATTATACGGAATCTAGTAGAAAAGTCAAGCCCTTCTAGTTAACCATCGACCAATCAACATAAAATCATGCCCAGCATCACTCTATTCCCACTAACATCATATACAAAAAGCCGGGACATTAGTCCCGGCCTCCATAAATAAGCTTAACGTTCTTGATAGGCTTTAGCAATCTTTGCCCCTAATTTGGCATTATTATAAACCAATTGAATATTGGTATTTAAGCTAGCTCCATCTGTTAATTCTACAATCTTAGCTAATAGGAATGGCGTGCTATCTTTGCCACGAATCCCCTTTTCATCTGCTTCTTTTACAGCCGCATCGATAATGGCATCAATTTTTTCATGTGGAATTTCGTGCTCAGCAGGAATTGGATTCGTCACCAAAATCCCACCCTTAAGGCCAAGGGCTTCAGAGTAGTCCATCATGGCTGCAATTTCCTCTGGCTTGTCTGCGCGACTGTTGAGCTTATATTCTGAAGTCCGTGTGTAGAAGGCAGGTAGGTAATCCGTTTGGTAGCCAACAACAGGCACCCCTTTGGTTTCCAAATATTCCAAAGTTCTTGGCAAGTCCAAAATAGCTTTGGCGCCCGCGCAAACGACCGTCACTGGTGTTTGGCCTAATTCGTCTAAGTCAGCAGAAATATCCATTGTTTCTTCTACGACACGGTGCACACCGCCAATCCCGCCGGTTACAAAGACCTTGATACCCGCTAAATGTGCTCCAATCATGGTCGTTGCCACTGTCGTAGCCCCTAAGATGCCTTTGGCGAAGACTTCTGCCAAGTCACGGCGAGATACCTTAGCAACTGGCTTCTCGCTAGCCAAACGCTCTAAATCTGCTTCTTCTAAACCAATCTTAAACTGACCATCCATGATGGCGATTGTTCTTGGTACGGCCCCATTATCGCGGATAATTTGTTCTACTGTTTTAGCCATTTCCACATTTTGTGGATAAGGCATCCCGTGAGAAATGATGGTAGATTCTAAAGCGACAACAGGTAAATTGTGGTCTAAAGCGTGTTGTACTTCTTTACTGATAGATAATAAGTTTTTCATCTTAGGGCTAAACCTCTTTCTTTTAATGTCTGATAGTCACTCTCCAACTGGCTAGTAGAGATTGAATCGAACGGTTTTGTTTGGCTTGAACCGTATGATAAGAATTGGCCATCCCATAATAAATAGATGTTTTAGCATCATGCCCTGTCAACTGGCCATAGAGAAGGCCAGCAGAGAAGGCATCACCTGCCCCTGTTACATCTACTACATTTTGCGCTAGGAGAGGCTGGACCTCCTGGCGACTGCCATCCTGATGTCCATAGAAACTACTACGTATCCCTCTGGTCATGACCACTTGCAAGACGCCGGTTGCTAACCAAGCCTCCACTAAGTCTGCCGCCGGTAAATTCCCAAAGCGACTGATGGATTCATCCTCATTGACAACGAGCCAACTAACGCCACTTAAATCTTCTGGCAAGTGACTCATCTTGGGACCACTGACCGGGATAATGGCGAGCGGAATTGATTCAGCTTTTGCAAGTTGAATCAAATAAGTCACGGTTGCTAGAGGCAAGTTCAAATCCAGAATCAGATAATCTGCTAGCTTAAGCCGCGGAGCAAATTGACTAATCCAATCTAAATCCATCTGGTCAGCAATCGCCATATCGGCTAGCGCCAATTGCATATCCCCAGACTCATCCAAGATAGCACTGTAGGTTGACGTTGCGGCCTCTGGAATTTGAGTTACCTGGCTCATATCCACATAGGCCTGAGTCTGCTGCTTAATCCAGTCATAATCCTGATCCATTCCCGCTACTGACAGCAATTGAATCGTTTGACCTAATCGCCCTAAGTTCTCAGCTACGTTGCGGACTACGCCCCCCACACTGAGGGTTGAGGTGACAGGGTTACTAGTACCTAGCTGCATGGCACCGGTTAAACGAAATTTACGGTCGATATTCATCCCACCGATACAATAAATTCATGCGCCTCATTCAGAATATAGGCTCGTCCGCGTAGCTGATGTTTCTGGGTCAAGGACGAGATTAAACTGGCCACCGTTGACCGACTAATTCCCATCAATGTTGCCAATTCTTGCTGGGTGCGGAAAGGGTCTTCCTCAATCAAGGCCAGCACCTTGGCTTCATTAGGCGTTAACATAGGCACCGCCCTTCTAGACTATTGTCTCTAAAATAACTTTTTGTCTATATGATACTCCTTTTCCCCTTAAAACGCAAGGGAGACTATTTTATTCCATCCAAACTACAAAAAACAGCAGCCTTAGCTGCCGTTTTCTGCTTTCTATTCGTTGGCAAAAATAGATTGACGGAAATCATCAGAGGCCTTGAAGAGTTGAAGGTAAATTTCGCGCTTCAAGTTATAGACATCATTCCGTATATTACCTGTTTGACGAGCTGATAGCACTCTGTCAACTGCTTCCTTCATCAGCGCTTCAATATCCGCCAAGGTGCTTACTTGACGATTACGGACTGTAATTGGACGCAATGTTGCCCCATTGGCAACCTTATCCAGACGTTCCTTGAACATAGCCTTCTTAAAGGCATTAAGATCTTGGGAAATCACCGTTAGAAATCTTCTGGATAATATAGTGATCATTTAGGGTCTGCCCATCCGTTCTAGCTTGACGTTCTAATTGATTGGAAGCATAAGGGATGAAGCCATCTTTATAACCCTTATAACCCATCAGTTCCCAAGCCATTCGTTTGAACCACCAACCGCCTGGTGAGCCTTTATCATTTTGGCCTGTCCCGTACATTGGATGGAACATATTAACTCGTTCATAAGAGTTGCGATCCGTCTCAAAACCATTACGGAAGTAGCGTTTTGGCGCTAAACTACGATCAATGAAGTCATCAATCGACTGGATATTAAAGTTTGTCCACTCTTCATCACTAATCTCTACTACCTTATTATTGACATGGTTAGGCCCATTCGGCACATTAATGAAGCGGTTGAACCATTGTTTCATGGCATCTGGACCCTTTTCTAAGACTGCTTTGGCTTCAGCATAGTCTAGCAAGTAGAGGATATCGAAGAGTCGGTGGACATATTGACCCCAGTCATCTGCAGACTGGAAGCGTGATGGTGTCGCATTATAGAAGCGGTCAGTTTTGTCACTCCAGTCAAAGGAAAGTATTAAGCCCAATATGATCATACTCTGGTCCCTCAGGTGACTGCAAGAGCCCTTGAGCATATTCTTCCCAGACTTCCTCCGGACGCCAGCTGTTTCCACCAAGATAGACTGATTTTTCCATATTATGGACTAGCTCATGGGTATAGTGGGACGTTCCAACGTAGTCGGATAAAATATCTGTGAAGACAAAATACACACCATTGCTAGTATCAGCATATGCTCCAGCTCCATTGTTTTCATAGAAACGATCGATTCGACCAAAGAATTCCTTAATACCCATAGATGGATATTTAACTGGCCGATTGGAGGTGTCATTGCCTAGCCTATCATACCAACCACCGTTCTTGCCATTAGCATAACCATCCCAGATTAGCATAGCATTTCTACGAGCCATGCGCTCTTTGACAGTTGGTAAGGCTACACGATACCAGGTATCAACGTGCATTTGCTGACGATCAGCTAAAGTCTTAACGCGTTTGTCAAACTCTTCTGGCGCTAGGTAAGGACGACGATCTGTCGACCCCAAGGTTAGCGATAAAACATTGGATACTAAGAAAATTCGACTCTTCTTAAGGTTGAGTAAAGGCAAGATGTAATCACGATAATCCGGCACAGATAAACGATCGTAGACCTTATAAGGAGATTTATTTAGCCCTTCTTCAAGAGACGGACGTTCCTCCATGGTAACATTAGCCTTAGTTGCATCTCGGAACCATTCGTATTGATCAAACTTGGTCCATAACTCGCGGAAATAAGTTAGATAATCAAGAACCGTTGGTAATTTGCTGTCAGCACTTAATATTCTGCTGTATGTCTTGGCGCTATTCTTAGAACGCAAGGTTTGAACACCCTGACTTCCAATACTAATCAGCTTATCAATAATGCTCTTTTGATTACCGAAAAAGTCTGACTGATAGGCGGCAATCTCCCCTAGGTTATGTTCTCCAAAATTAATACGGTAGTGGTCTTGGAGATAAGCCAGACCTAAAAGCAGGGCCCCTCGATTATCCTTGAGTTTCTGGATCAAAGCAGCACGCGCCTGCTCATTATCTCCTAGGTAGTTGGCCTCCTGGCGAATAATCTTCACCAAGTCATTGGCTAACGTGTCTTGGAAAGCGCCAAAGGTTGCATTGAAGAAGAGCGTCTCAATCTGATAGGCACGTTGTTCACGACGATAGACTTCTAAATCTTCTGTAATTTCTTCCTCAGTTGCTGATCGGCCAAGCTTGTTCTCTAGGGCCGTTCGGCGATCATTTTTGACTCTAGCACTTACATCTGTGTAGAGACTATTGACACCTGCGGCTTGCCAAACAGCGTCAGATGATAAACCTGTCTCTTTCATGATATCTAGGACTGCATTCATAATATCATCTACTGATTTCAACACTTGGTTAGGTGTATAGATGAGACCTGAATCCTCTAGTTGATACTCAACTACGCCTGTTTGTTTGAACTCAGATTTCGCACCTAAGGCCAAGTATTGCACTGATTTATCAGCAAAGTGCAACATAATCCGGTCCATTGCTTGGTTGTAGTCCGTCACAAAAGCATTACCTTGCATTGGCGTAACCGCCAAGAGCACCTGAGTCGCCAACTTGCTGTCTGGCGCCACTAAGTTCCCATACTTAACAATTTGCTCCTTATTATAAAATGGCAGGAGTTTCTCCATGTTGGCATAGGCCTGAGCACGATCAGCTTGATAATTAGCCAAACGACTATAATCGGTTGCTTGTTGGTTGATTTGATCGACATAAGAGCTCGCAGGAGTATCCGTCAGGACCCCACCGGCCGCTTCTAGTTGACTAGCTAATTTGTCCACATCAGCCTGACTAGCCTTAACAGGGTTAAAGCCTGGTTCTTCCACACCGGTTACACGTTCGGTCATCTTCCAAGCCACTTGATCATTTCGGATATAACCCTCTGAAATAGCGCCATTATCCCCGTAGACACGGTAGCCGTTAGTGACTGCCACGTCTGATATGATGTTTTCTAAGCGCCCATTCATCCAGGTAGAGCCAACAACCCCACCTACTTGTCCACCGCTTCGACCTTGAACGGTAGAGCCTGTATTATTAAGACTTCCTTTGACAAGGACATTTTTGACCACTGCCTTGCCTTGGCTGGACACAACTCGACCAAAGGCTACGCCCGCCCGAGCACTTTGCGCGTTTAGATTTACGTTCAGCTTGGCATCGACATATGCGTTAGTAACACTGGATTGTTCAAGTAGGCCGACTAAACCACCCACTTCCTGGGCCTGGTTAGACTGGCCACTCTGGCTAATCTCACCTTGGAATCGAACATTCTCAAGCCTGCTACCACCTACAACCGTATGAACAATACCTGCTACATTGGTCGTCCCTGACACGCGCCCAGAAACTGCCACATCACTGATTATCGAATTAGTCGCCCGCTTGGCTAGCGCAGCCATAGAATTACCTGATTCAATGGCCACTTGTTTAAGGTCTAAATGCTTGATAGTCGCTTGGTTTAACTGATCAAAGAGTGGTGCAACCAAATTATAGATAGCATGTTGCGCGCCGTCTGCAGTCTGGCCGGATAGAGTCCCAGTGAAGGTTCCCACAAAATAGGCGGTCGCGTCGGCTGCTAAGCTGACCTCGGACGCTGATAGGTTGGCACCCAGTATGTAGTCTCCAGCTGGGTTTTGGCGTATAGCCTCAAGCAAGCTCTTAAAGCTATAATGCACATTCCCATCCGCTGGACGTTCTTGACCAACTAGGAATTGATAGCCTTGGTGATAGTCACTTGAGCCGCCTTGATTTTGTACTAGCTCAGGAGCCTGGGTAGTCACTTGATAATAAGACTGACCCTCATGACTAACTGTCTCAATAGAAGCAACTGGCAAATAGACATCCTTGAAGCGGTCAGACTGTACTTTAACATAATAATTATTTAAATCAGATGGAACCTGACTCAAACTAGCCACCAACTGATGACTACCGTCAGCTTGTCGATGGAAGAGCGCACACCCTTGATTTGTTTGAGCTCAATCTTCTTCAAATCTAACTCTATTGCTTGATCCTCTAACTGATCTTTCGACTGAGCACCTTGCTGGTTCTCATAATCCATCACAGTATGGAGACGATAAGACACATGATAATCCAACCCATCAATATTTGCGATCAAATTTTGGATTGGGACTGTCTTAACTAGACGATCCCCCTGGAAGACTTGTACCTTGCCTCCCCGGTAAAGTTGGTTAGGGTCTTCTAACTGATAACGCACGGTGACGACCCGAGATAAATCAGATGCAGGTGCTTCAACATTAACAGTTGTATATTTAGGTTCTACCTGCTCCAATTGCGCTAAGGCCTCTCGAAGGGCTTGAGTCGCTTGGTCAACCGCTTCTTGGCTGCTATCGTCATCTTCTAAAACGGACTGAGTAGCTTTGAGTCGTCAGCAACTTTCTGGAAGCTAGCTGGCGTATAACGATTGGCGACAATCTCCTGTGCTGGCTCAACCTGTTGGCCAAGTGCTTCTTTATTTGCGCGGTCCATTAAGAGAGCTTGCGCTTGGTCTTTCAGCGCTTGAGCGGCTTCCACAGCCTTGATTACGGAAGCTACTTCTTCTGGTGTGGCATCTTGATTAGCTATCAAAGCTTGAGCATTAGCTTTTGCTTCATCAATAGTAGCTCGATGCCCTGCAAGTGCCTGGCTGAAATTATTCACACTTCGCAGTGTTTTACCTGTCGTGTCAACTGGTAGATTCAACTGAGTCAAAGCTCGTTGTAAGTCTGCCTTGTCCACAAGATCCAAAATACCCGCTTCCGCTAATTCTAACTGTTGGAAAGCCTTGTTGAGTTTTTCCGTACTTGCCAAAACCGCTTCCGGACTCGCGTTAAGATCTTTTAATAGTTGAGCGGCTTCTTGGCTCAATTGCAAGGCAAAGTCTTTTGCTGCTTGGTATGTTTGAACGGTCTTTGGTCGTTTCTGATCTGTCGCAACTGGTTTTTGAATCGCTTGGTCCAGATTATTTTTGGCTTTCTCTAAGGCGGACTTATCCGCTTGTTGTCGCAGCAAAGCTTTAGCTTGATCAAGTTTAGCCTGCACTTCATTTACTGCTACCAAAGCCTTATCCACTTGTTCCTGCTTAGCCTCTGGATTAGCTAAGATAGCTTGCGCTTGAGCACGAGCAGCTTCTAGACTGTCTCTCAATAAATCTAGTGCTTGTTGGTAATCCGCAATACTTTGCGGTGTCTTCTGGTCTGTATCAACAGGCGCATCTAGTAAAGCCAAAGCTGCTGCTAGCGCCTGTGTATCTGCCTTAGCTTGGAGAGCTTTGACGGCAGCTTCCAAGGATTTGGCTTGGTTCTCTACTGACCGAGTCATCGCTTCTACATCAGCATCTGTTGCTTCAGGATCCTTCACTACTGACTGAGCATTCTGGAGTGTTGCTTGTATTTTGCGAATTTCATCAGCCAAGGCCTGCTGGCTACTTGGCGTCTTATCACTTAAGTCAAGAGCTTTGGCTGTTTCTACTTGCTCTGCTAGAGCTGCCACAGCAGTTTCTAATGGCGACTTATCTGCCTGACTTACTAAAACCTCAGACAAGTTCTTAGTGCGATTAACTAACTCTTGCGCTTCTTGAGCCAAGCTATCAATTGTCGACTGATCTGTAGTCTCAGGTGCAGCCTTGATTTCTTTTACCTTATTAACAAGCGTTGCAAGACGGGATTTCAGTTTAGAGGATTCCTCCTTGAAAGAGGCAATTGAACTAGGGGTTTTCCCTTCCGTGACAGCCACTTCTAGGTCATCCACTTGAGCTTCTGCCAACTCCAAAGTCAAATTTAAGACTCTATACTCAAAAGGCTTCGGAGGATTAGGTGCTGGTGTCACGTTGGTGCTCGGTCCCTCTGCTGGTGGCGTTGGTACTGGTGTCACATTGGTGCTCGGTTCCTCTGCTGGTGGCGTTGGTACTGGTGTCACGTTGGTGCCCGGTCCCTCTGCTGGCGGCGTTGGTACTGGTGTCACGTTGGTGCTCGGTTCCTCTGCTGGTGGCATTGGTACTGGTGTCACATTGGCGCTCGGTTCCTCTGCTGGTGGTGTCGGCGCTAGTGTCGCGTTGGTGCTCGGTTTCTCTGCTGGTGGCGTTGGCGCTGGTGTCGCGTTGGTGCTCGGTTTTTCCGCTGGAGCCGTGCTAGTGTTTGGCTTTTCAGGTTTGGTCGCTGACATCGGTGTCACATTGGCGCTCGATTCCTCTGGTTGCAGCGTCGGCAAAACATCTGCACTTGGTTTCTCAGACTGCACTGACGCCACAGGGCTTTCACTACTTACTCGCGTGGATCTTTCACTAGAGGATTCTGAAGAAACTACTGACTCGAGGTTGCTCGTCGCACTAATTGCACTATTACTAGAAACATTAGGTCCCACTTGCTCTAGCTCACTGGCAGGAAAATACCCTACATAGTCATAACCTTCAATACTTAACTTTGGATTGGGTAATGCTTGCCCTACAGTTGTTTGAAAGCTTTGATTAAACTGTTCTAGTAGACGCGTCTCAACCGCCTGCAAACTTGGGGCCAGCAAAACCTGTCCCGTCATGGTTATAACCATCAGACTAGTCAAAGCCTTCTTCTTATCACGAACTAAGCCAACGGCAAACACAAGCAGCGCCGCACCTGCTGCTAGACCTAATAGGGTTGATGATTCGCCTGTGACTGGCAAATGATTTTTCCCTGTATTTGCCTGATAAACAAAATAGTAGACTTGATCTGCCTCAGCAATTTGGCTAGGGGTTCCTGCTTTAATGGCTTGGCGTTGTTCCAAAGATAATTCTTCAATGGATACATACCGATACTGAGTGGACACTTGTTTGGTTAGCTGTTGAGAACTTGTAACTGTCGTGGCAGTCTGTGCCTGAACGACAGGTGCCGCTACCGCTGACACAAAAAAACTTCCTATTACAACGGAAGCAATCCCAACAGAAAATTTCCGGACGGAAAAACGTTGGACTATATAAGGCTACTAGAGCTCTTAGATTTCTTCATTAAGCTTTTCCCTTTCTTAGTAAATTATTATTCGCTAGTGTATTTTTACCACAAAAATTAATAAATATATGGTTAAACTAGATTTTCTCATATTTTATTGATAAATCAATTTATTCCATCGTTTCCAAGAATAACTGAACAGTCTAATTAAAAGCCCCACATGGCATAACCAACTAATAACATCGAGGTTTCATCATTTTATAATTCCTTAATATCTCGATTCATACTTTCATCAAACAACCTGCTTACGCAAAAAGAGTGTTGATAGCTAAAACTATCAACACTCTTTTTTGTGCTACTATCTCAACCAATTTACTTATCTATCAAGGTTACGGCTGCGCTTCTTTAGACTCTAAATTATCCAAAATATACTGTAAGCCTTGAGAACGAGTTTCAACTGACTGAGTCATTGCTTCAACATCTTTCTCGGTTGCTTCTGAGTCCTGAATCACTGATCGTGCATTCTGTAAAGTTGCTTGAGTCTTAATCACTTCATCTATTAAGCCCAAATTTCTCGCTATGTTAAGTTTTGCGGTTAAGGACGACATCGCTGCTTGTAAAGCCGATTTGTCCACTTGAGCTACTAAAAGACTAGCCAGATTCTCAGAATTGTTGATTAATTCCTGAACTTGTTGGTTGAGAGCATCAATATCTGCTTGCTCTGCCGCATCAGCTTTCCCCTTGAGAACTTGAGCTTGATTAGTGAGTGCTGTCAAACTTTCCTTAGTTTTAGCAAGTTCACTCTCAAAAGTTGCAATAGAACTAGGGGTCTTACCATTCTTAGGTGTTGCTTCTATGTTAGCAACCTTAGCCTGAGCAGCCTGCAATATGAGGCATCTAAAGCTTTATAATCTAGCTGTTTTTGATGGAGTGGGGCAGGTTGCTGAGCCTTTTAACTTATACGTTAAATCTTCTATTAGGGCTTCAACTGATTTCACCATTCTGCTACATCTTTCTCAGTAGCATCTTGATCTTTAACCACTGAACGCGCATTTTGCAAAGCCGCTTGGGACTTGATTACTTCATCAATTAACCCTACGTTTTTAGCTTCTTTAACCAATTCTGCTAAAGCCGTCATCACCGTTTGTAATGGCGTCTTGTCTGCTTGAACAATTAGGTTATCGGATAATTTAGATGCCTTATCAGCTAAGTTCTGAACTTGCTTAGTTAAATCGTTAATCGCCACTTGCTCAGTATTTTTAGGATTACCTTTGAGCTCTTGCGCTCTGCTAACCAGTGTGTCTAAATCCTTCTTAGCATTTGCTAATTCTTCCTCAAAAGCTTTCACGGACTTCGGAGTCTTATCGCTAAGTTTAACAGCCTCTAGATTAGCCACTTGCTTATTCACTGCCTGTAAAGCGACGTCTAAGTCTTTGAAATCTAGCGTTTTAGGTGGCTCTGGTGCTGGTGTTACACTTGAATTGGATTCTTCAGCAGATGCCTTTGATTCAGATGTTTCACTTGCACTTGATTCCGCTGAAGACACTTTTGATTCAGATGTTTCACTTGCGCTTGATTCCGCTGAAGAAGCTTTTGATTCAGATGTTTCGCTTGCGCTTGATTCCGCTGAAGAAGCTTTTGATTCAGATGTTTCGCTTGCGCTTGATTCCGCTGAAGAAGCTTTTGATTCAGATGTTTCGCTTGCGCTTGATTCCGCTGAAGAGGCTTTCGATTCAGAGGATTGACTTGCGCTTGATTCCGCTGAAGAAGCCTTAGATTCAGTTGATTCACTAATCGCACCATCTACAGAAGCATTAGGTGCTACTTGCGCCAGCTCCTGAGTGGCAAAATACCCTACATATTCATATCCTTCTATCTGAACTTGAGGATTTGGCAAGGCTTGTCCCACTGGCGTTTGGAAACTTTGATTGAATTGTTCTAGCAATCGCGCTTGAGCTGCTTGTGAATTCGGCACCAATGCTACCTGCCCTGCTAAGGTCACAAGCATTAAGCTGGTCAGTGCTTTCTTCTTATCACGAACCAAGCCAACTGCAAATACAATCAAGGTCGCGCCTGCTGCAAGCCCCAACAAGGTGGATCCTTCACCAGTAACTGGTAATTGACGAGCACCTCGTTTTGCTTGATAGACAAAATAATAAACTTGATCCGCTTGGGCAATTTGACTAGGAGTGCCTGATTTGATTGCTTGACGTTGCGCCCAAGTTAACTCTTCAATCGCAAGGTATTGATATTGTGTCGTTACTTGTTTTGCCACTGAATGAGTGTTAGATGCTGGTGTAGTGGCCTGTGCATTCACAGCGGGACTAATCAATGCTGATGCAAAGAAACTCCCCACTACAACAGATGCAATACCAGCCGAAAATTTTCGGATGGAAAAGCGTTAATTTGTTTAAAAGTCTTTGGAATCCTTAAGTTTTTCATTGTTATTCCTCTCTTTGATTATAATTTGTCGGTCATTTGTGTATTTTACCACACTATTTAGCAGAAAGATATACTAAAATTTGTTTTTCCCTATTATTCTCAAATCAGAAAGTAAAAGACTAGTTATAAAGAGCGTTCGACTAATCTTTAAGGCTCTAACTATAGTGTCATGCTCCATTAAGAATTAACACTATACCTATGTCATCATCTTGTAATAATAGTGGTTTTGATGTTCGATTTTTATTCATATATACAAATCACAAAAAGCCATTTTGATGAATCAATCAAAATGACTTCTGTAAAATTTACTATTTTGTCTTTTTGGCTTTTCAAAATCCAATAACCCTTATCTCGGGTCACTAACTCAACATTCCCCAAAGACTTCTTCATAAAAGTTTCCATAGAAGGAGCGCCTTGTTTTTCTGAATTACGAGCCATAATTCACCGCCAGGTCTTAAATTAGCCTGAGCTGAGCGTACGAATTGTTGGATGACCTGCTCACCGGCCCGAATAGGTGGGTTGGTCACCACAAAATCCGGTGCTTGACTAGCTTGCCATTGGCCTGCGTCAGCCAGTTGGTAGGCTGTATTCTCTACTCGATTGAGCTGGCTATTGGCCTGCGCCAACTGGTAGGCACGTTCATTAATCTCGACACCTGTCACTTGAGCTTGAGGATATAATTTCGCTAAAGCAATTGTGACCGGACCGTAGCCACTCCCCAGTTCTACTATTTGATAAGTCCCTGCAGGAACTGAATCTGCGAAAGCTTCCACTAACACCTTGGAACCATAGTCCATGCGCTGTTTAGAAAAGACGCCATTATCGGTCTGAAAGCTCAAAGTTAGGCCTGCCACACCATCTTGAATCTGGTGTAAAGAATGCTGACTGGTGGGACTAGATTTAAAGTATTGTTCACTCATTATCTGCTGACACACTCCTCTATTTAAGCTGGATGGGAACTAATTAAGGTCAGCTTCCCTTCCAAACAAATTTCTGTAACACCGTGCGGCAAAATAAAGGAACTTGCCAAATCTAAGTCATAAGCGACACCGTCCAACCATAGTCGGCCTTGCCCTGCAATGACGGTTGCCAAGGTATAGGCATTATCCAGGCTTAAAGTAAGGCTATCCACGACTTCCCACTTGGTCACAGTGAAAAATTCATTATCTAGGTACTGGATAACTTGGCTGTCACCAACTTGCTGAGTCTTGACTTGCAAGTGACGCTCTGGATCTGGATAGAAAGTGACATCCGCCGCCTGCTTAAGATGCAAATCACGGGGATTGCCTTGGGTATCACGACGATCATAGTCGTAGACACGATAAGTGGTATCAGAGCTCTGTTGTGTTTCCAGAATGACCACCCCTGCACCAATCGCATGAATGGTCCCTGCCGGCACATCAAAGAAGTCGCCCGCCTTAACTGGCACCTCCACTAAGAGGTCTGACCAACGCCCTGCCGCTACTAATTCTTCGAATTCTTGTCGCGATTGAGCCTTATGCCCATAAACAATCTTGGCTCCTGGCTCCGCAGAAATGACATACCAACATTCCGTCTTCCCAAGTTCCCCTTCATGTTTCAAGTCCATAGGCATCATCAGGATGGACCTGCACAGAAAGCTCGGCTGCTGCATCTAGGATTTTAATTAAGAGAGGAAAGACAGTTTGACTAGGATTCCCAAATAATTCTGGATGCTCTCGATAGAGCTGATCTAGGCCCAGTCCTGCATATTCGGCAGGACTAATGACGGTCGACACCCCATTAGGGTGGGCACTAATACACCAAGCTTCCCCTACCGTGTCGCTAGGACCTTTGAGGCCAAATTCTAGTTCAAGTTTACGGCCACCCCATATCTTATCTTGTAACACAGGCTTTAAGAAAATCGGTTGTGTCATCTCTATCATCCTTTCTAAGCTAAATTTTCTCGCTTCTATCATACCATTTTTTGACGATTTCGTGGTACACTATTTATACGAGAATTATGACGAATTATGGAGGTTGCCGATGATTAAACTCTTTGCATCCGATATGGATGGGACCTTACTGAACCCAAACCATGTCATTAGCGACACTACCGCCCAAGCCATTCGAGACCTTCAAGCTCAATCGGATATCGAATTTCTGATTGCTACCGGACGAGATTATCGGTCTGCTAAGTGGCTCCTAGATCAGCATCAACTGACCGCTCGCATCATTGCCGTCAATGGCGCTGCAACTTATGACGTTAAAGGAAATTTGGAGGATGTCTTCGCCCTTGATTTGGCTGATACCCAGACCCTTATCGAACGATTTGCTGTGCCTGAAACTCAGACTTTGGTGTCGCTCAAGTCTCTGAACGGTTATTATGTCAATGACCTGTCTCTCTATCGGCGACGCATGGAAGCTTTCCTAAATCGCGCCAAGGAAGCTGCTAGCGATGATAGTCTTGCCCAGATTGAACTCCACTTCAAGGAGCTTCAACCCCTTGAGGATTATCGACCTGACTTGGATCCACCACTTAAGCTTATGCTGATTGACCGGCGCCCTGAAGTCTTAGAGTCTGCCCGCCATTTCCTCAAGGACTTTGCTATTGATTTAACTTCTTCTGGCCCAGATAATTTAGAAATTACCAGTCTCAAGGCCCAAAAAGGCTTAGCTATTGAAGCCTACTGCCAGCACCATGGGTTCACTAAGCATCAAGTCCTAACCATCGGAGACTCGGCCAACGACCGCTCTATGCTAGCCATGTTCCCTAATAGTTATGCCATGGCTAACGCTAGTCAAGCCATTAAAGACTTAGCTAGCTATGAGGCCCCTAGCAATGCAGAAGACGGGGTAGCCCATACTATTTATCAACTTTTATCTAAGTTAGGATAACTTATAACTAAGTGTCCTAAAAATTTAGCTAGCTAAGATGGACTAGCAAGTGAAGCCTATATTTTTCATATTATCCTACTATAATAAATAAAGCGAAAGGACTAAAGGCGTGCTTAAGAAGCACTCAGTTCTTTCGCTTTTTGTCTATTTTCGAGGCAAATTCTTTATTTACCCTAGAAATCATTCTCGCATTCTCCTGTTTCCAGATAGTCCTTGAGGTTATTAAAAGCTCGGTTTCCACCATGTTCTCTA
>BNJU01000826.1_pt1 | contig 139913 bp, 187 predicted proteins | sample 8539281 | NCBI WGS metagenome assembly BNJU01 (sample SAMD00202456, study PRJDB9452) | human saliva metagenome | isolation source: human saliva | place: Japan
ATCCTAAATCAAAGACTTTCACATCATTTTCAAGTGCCTTTTTGTTATTTTTTTCAGATAATCCATGTGGCAATGCCAAAAATAATGCATCAATATTTTTAAAAATTTTTCTTCAGCTTCTTCCAAAGAAATTAATTCTTTCTTAAAATATTTTTATAATTTGCATCACATTTCCCATATCTTCCCCAGTATTTGAATGTGATGAAATAAATTCAAAGTTCCACTTCCTTATGATTATTTAATATCCAAAACTAACTGCTGTCCAGCATATCCTGTTGCTCCAATAATACCAGCTTTTATCATATAAAATCATCTCCTTAAAATATCTTTTTTAAAAATAAAAGAGCCTTTCCTAAAAGGCTCTAAATAAATTATATTTTTATACAAAAACAAAAGAGCCAACAACCCAAAAGTCATTGGCAAAAATTATTTTTATTAAAACAGAAATCCATTATAAAAATGATTATATACCTAAGACAAGAGCTTATAATTAAATTGCAACTATTCTATTATCCCATATCCTTCTTATCATTTTCATAATACTTCCTCCTGATTATTTTTTTATTTATCTTTTGATAAATTTATTATAGTATTATAAAAATCAATATGTTAAATATATAAGTTTTTATAGTTTCATTAATAAAATTAATGATTTGATTTTTATGAATGATTATGAACAATATCAAAGTCAATTAATATCGGCAGATGATCTGAAAGTTGAGTTTGTATCACTTCATAACTATTAACTTTTTATTTCCTTTGAGCAAAAGTATAAAATCAAGCTCCACTTCGGATTCCAGCTCGGAAAAAGTTGGATCCTTTCTTGTATTATATTTTTTCAAGTCAGAAACCTGTAAAAACATCTCAATTTCTTCCTCACCCCAAAAGACATTAAAATCACCAGCTACAATAACTGGCTTTTTGCAATTTTTACAAGATCATAAAAAGCTGTACAATCTGCTTTTTGCCGTGTTTTTCCACCTAGTGCCAAATGTACAAGAAACACAATCACATCCTCTGTTTCCACTTCAATAATCAATTTTTCATTCCAATATCCAAATAATGAAATTCCTCCTTAAAATTGGATTTTTGGAAAGCAAGGCATTTCCCTGTTTTTCTAACCATTGGAAATTTCATATACTGTAATCTTCCTCATATTTATACTGATAAACATTATTATTTCTCGTAATTCTCCCAAGAAGTGTAGCCTGATTTCTGCTATACATCCGAAATGATCCAAGATCTACTTCCACAAGCCCCCACAAGATCAGAGCTTATACCTATTAATAAATTTCCCAATCCGATAAATATGCTTTACAGAATGTCCCAAATATCCCCGTATATGCTTAAATGGCTGATTCAAATACTTTTCCAGTTCCATATCGAGATATTATACAAAAGAAATTTCATCTTCTCTCACTTCTCTTTCCTGCCTCTTCATAAAATTCTATGTTTCAGCTGTTTTTAACATCAAATAAAATATATTCAGCAACTTAATATTTTCATTTTTTTACAAGTAATCTTATTTTTCAAAGTAATAAATCTAATCATATTTACAGTTGCCAAACAGGTCAAGCAAAACTTATTTTTACTATCCCAACTCCATCTCCAAACGGCAGCTACAAAATTATATTCTTCATTTAACTTTTCTATAAATTCTTTTAACCTTTTTACAATAGTTTTATACCTTTTTGGAATTTCTTCTTTTTTTACTGCTACAAGTCCACGAAACATCAGATTATCAATAAAAATAATTCCATTTTCATTGAGAAGTTCATAACTCATCTCAAAAAACTTCAAATATTGCCCCTTCGATGCATCAATAAAAATAAAATCATATTTTATACCCTTATCAAGCCTTGGAATTTCCTCTAAAGCATCACCCAAAATCATTCTATTCTTCTCAAACAATCCCAATTTCTTAAAATTTTCCACAGCTTTTCCATAACGTTTTTCATCAATTTCCATCGTTGTCAAAAAACCGCCATTTTCATTAGCAACCCGTGCCAAAAATAGCCCAGAATATCCTGTTGCCGTTCCAATTTCCAAAATATTCCCAGCCTTCATATTTTTAGCCGTAAAAATCATATAATTCAGCACTTCATCTGTAATAATCGGCACATTTTCCGCCAGACTTTCATCCTTCACATTTTGTATAATTTCATTTTGAATTTTAAACAAATTTTGTGCATATTTTGATGATTCTATAAAAATTTTTCTATCCTGAACCTCCACGACTAAAGTCGCAGGGTTCTAAAAATCTAAAAACATTTAAAAATTTTCTAAAGTTTGATAGCTTTACTACCCTTATTCTTTTAGGCGTGTTCAGCTCACCTCTATTGTGTAGGACGCTTAAATCCACAACTTTACTTTTTCCTTAATATGTTTTAATGCTCCATTTACAATCTGCATTTAATTGATAGCCTGTACTTGTCTGATATAGTCCTCTTTTTATCCTTTTTCCACTGAATATATATTCTTTTGTGATTTTTCTTTATCATATATTGGAATTTCATCTCCATCAAAGAAACTTGCTTTTCGATGTATAACTTTCTTCTTGCAGTTTAAATTCTATTCCATATAGTTTACATAGATATATTAATTTATCTCTTAATTTTCCATATGGTATATTTACAAAGTTTCTGATTATTTATACTTCTATATTTGAATTTCTTTTGAAAATCTTCATTATATCCTAGAACTAGTTTTCCTATATCATTATTAAGACAATAATTTATAATTATTCTTGCTGCTTTTTGAAAGATAATCATTTTATACGATTATTTTCTCTTTCTAGTTATTCGCTTTTGTCTTAATGTTGTCCAGCTAATCTTTTGCTTATCTTTTAATGCTTTGCAATTTTGCATTTATCTTATTATAGTATTGATTAATAGATTTTAATTTTTCTACCATCTATTATGAATGAGCTCCAGCATTTAGTTACACAAGTACAAAGATTGTCTATACCTAAATCAATTCTAGTGCATTTTCTTTATTTAATTCCCTTTGAACTTCTTCTACCTCATAAATGTATTGAATTTCAAAAGTACCTAGAATGTTGTTTTTGGCATTATTCTAATCTCTTTTATCTTCTTGCCTTTTTAATACTGGTGGTAGTTTTATTGCGATTTCCTTATGTGTCTTTCTAAATGAATTTGAATAAGGAACTATCAGCATATCATCTTTTTAATCTAACAAAATCCTATAACAAGAGTTGTAAAATCCATCTTTATCAAGATAATTAGGTAATTTTTATTTTACCATTATATTGACCATTCTTAGCAAGTTTTAAAAGTCCAAAAATGATTTGAAAACTTCCGTCTACTTCTTTTTAGAATTTGTTGAGCCATATTAGAATTTAATTTTCTTTATAGTTCTCACTATTTTTAAGCATTTTATAGTTTTCATTATAACTTAAATACTTTTTCTTATTAAAAATAGTATTGTCTAATATATATATAGCTTCATTAGTTAAGTTCTTGGCTATATGAGATAAATGTTTTAAATTCCTAAACTCCTTTTTACTAAGATGTTTTTACCTGTTGTTTTAATGTTAAATACATATATAATCACCTCCTTTTCATCAGAGATATTATACCATGTATTCTACATTTTATCTGTTTATTTTTAAATATTTTTAAAGTTTTTAAAAACCCCACAACAGTGGGAAGCGTCGTTCACATAAGTTCGCTACTGCTTCTCACGCAGATTCTCCCTTAGTGAACTTCTTGTTATCTCTAACAAGCACAGACTATATCTTATCCATATCCTATTTCAAGGACTTAGGCGAAACCACTTCCAATACCAATCGCTTGTATTGTACTCCCCTCACGAGGATAGTCGTTGAACTTTCCTTTTTCAGGATTAGCTGCTGATTGTCTATTATCATAATGTTTAGGGATTTAACCTTGCACCATCTAGTATATTTTTTTCTGCTTTCGCTACCTTCACACTTATACCATATTTGCACTTAGAGTATTATGTTGTGGTTATACTAGCTTTAAGAGTTCCCAGCAATTCAGTTTCTTTGTTGCACGGTTTTGCTCCGTGTCTACACCTAAGTTTCCCTATATGCTTACTAAAATTTTCGTGCAATTCATCTCACGATTAAAGTTGCGAGTGTTCTTGCACTATTTAATAAATTATCCTTTTTCTTTTCAATTTTTAGTCGTTTTTATTTTTATTATCACTACTATTTTTAAAATTTCAAAAATTAAATTTTTCAATTTTAATATTTACAGCATTTCTCCCATTTTAAAAATAGGTAGCATAACTGAAAATACAATCATTCCAATAATTACTCCAATAAAAATAATCGAAAATGGTTCAAACATTTTCAAAAAGCCATTTTATCTTTTTCACTAACTTTTTTTCGTAATAAATTTCATTCAGATTAAAAATGATATTTTCATTTCTCCAGTTTTTCTCTCAATTGTCAGAAAACTTACATATTCATTATCAAAAAGTTGTATTTTTTTAAACGATTTTTGAATACTTTCACCCTTTTTCTATCTTCAAAATAATTTTTCAATTCCTCATTTAAAACATAACTTTTTAGAATTTGTACACATTTTTAAAGATTGAATTAATGGAACATTGGCATCTGTAAGTGAATACATATTTCTTGTAAAATTTAATATACAAATATTTTTATACATTTTTCCAATAATTTTTTATTCTTAAAATTTTTTTCTCAAAAATTTTTCTCATTTTTGTTTTTCCATTTTTAAAACTAAAAATAAAAACTATAGCAATCAAAAATAATCCCATATTTATCAGCTATTTTACTGAAATTTATAACAATTTGTGTAACTTTTGGCAATTCCTGCCCAATATCTGAATAAATCAAGACAAATTTAGGTACAACAAATTTTAACAGTATAAATACAATAACCAATGCTGTAATTATAACTGTTACTGGATAAATGCTCAAACTTTTTATATCCTTTTTTTATTTTTCTGATTAAATTCATACTTTTCATACAAATTCTTAAAAACTATTTCCAAGTTTCCCTGTCTCTTCCCCAATTTTAACCATTTCCATAAATTCCCTATTTTGCAGTAATCTTAGAAAAAGCCCTGTGAAGCGAAACTCCCTTTTTCAATTTGCTGTTTTGTACAGATTATCCTGCTTTTCAAATCTCCATCATAATTCTGTGCGACAATTCCCAAGTGTATCAATTAGTGAAATCTTGCCATTTAACAAATAATACACACTTTTTAGTAAAGGACAGCAGGTCTTTTTCACTTATTTTTGCTTTCCTTATTCTTTATAATATTCTTCATTTTAATTAATCCCCCCTCTGATTAATTATAATTCAATTATTATTTTTTGCTGTTTTCCAATGCAACTTTTCCTAATGCAATCGAACCAACGAATCCCGCTTCATCTCCAAGCCCTGGATAAACAATAAAATCATCAATTTTTTCCAAAATTTCTTCTTTTTGAACATAGCCGTTTAAAAATTCTGACACATATTTTCTAATTAATGGGAACAGCTGTTTTTGTTTCATAACTCCTCCACCCATAATTACCTTTTGTGGTGATAAAATCAGAATATAGTTTACCACAGCCTGAGCCAAATAATATGCCTCCATATCCCAAACTTCATCTCTATCAGCAAGGTCAAATCCTTTTTTACCCCATCTGTCTTCTATCGCAGGACCTGCTGCCATTCCTTCCATACAGTCTTTATGGAAAGGACATCTTCCTTCAAATTTATCATCCTTATGTCTTTTCAAAAATATATGTCCCATTTCAGGATGAGTCAATCCTTGAAGCATTTTCCCATCAACAACTGCTCCAGCTCCAATTCCAGTTCCTACTGTAATATACATAACATTTTTAAGATTTTCTCCAGCACCCCACCAGCTTTCTGCAAGAGCCGCACCATTTACATCTGTATCAAATTCCATCGGAACATCATAATATTTTTTCAATTCTCCGATCAAATTATAATCACTCCAGTAAGGTTTTGGAGTTTTTGTAATATACCCATAAGTTTTAGAACCTTTTACAGGATCAATCGGTCCAAAACTTCCAACTCCCATTACATCAAATTCCTTATCTTTAAAATATTCAATGACTTGAGCCATAGTTTCTTCAGGTGTTGTAGTTGGAATGCTTACTCTGTCAATAATTTTTCCCATCTTCAGTCCCCAATCCACATATAAATTTTTGTTCCTCCAGCTTCAACTGCTGCAATAACTGCCATAATTTCACTTCCTTTTTCTCTTTTTATATTTTTTTATCTATTTGTATTTTTTTATTTTAATAATAATAAACAATTTTTATATTTTTTTCAAAAATATTGTCATTATCCTTGTAAAATTCCAATATTTCATCTTGTGTTGCAGTAGCTGTTCCTATTTTTGCCACTACAATTCCAGATGCCATATTTGCAATTACCCCAGCCTCATATAAATCCGCTCCAGCACATATTGAAAGTAAGAATGTCGATATAAAGGTATCTCCAGCTCCTGTTACATCATAAACTTCTCGTGCTACAGTTGGTATTCTCTTATGTTTAGTCTTAAATAACGAAACTCCCTCTTCACTTCGAGTAAGCACAACGCTGTCTAATTTAAGTTCATCTTTTAACTGTGCCATTTTTTCAGCAATCTGCTCTTCACTTGTAAACTTTTTCATTCCAAAATAATCTAAAATTTCTTTTCTATTTGGAGTCATTGAAGTTGCTCCAACATAATTTTTAAAATTTTGCGGTTTTGGATCAACCATTACCCTTTTATTATGTTTTTTAGCTATTTCAATTACTTTTTTAGATAAATGCTTCGTAAGCAATCCTTTATTATAATCTGAAAAGCAATACCGCATCAATATTTTCGATATTTTTTTCAAAATTTTCCAAAAAGCTGATTTTTGAATTTCTTCTGAAATATCAGTATCTTTTTTCCCAATCTAATCTAAGCAACTGCTGTCCTTGAGATAAAACTCTACTTTTAATGATTGTTGGACGTGTTCCATCCTTCACAATTCCATCAGAATTTACATCTTTATTCTCAAGCTCCTTAACAAACTTTTCTCCGTTCGCATCATTTCCAATAACTCCATAAACAAAAACTTTCCCTTCAAGCGAAGTTAAATTATTTGCCCATTCAAAGCTCCTCCTAATACAAATCTTTTCCTTTTCTATATTTACAATCGGAACAGGCGCTTCTGGTGAAATTCTATTTACTTTTTCCAATCAAATACTCATCTAGCATCATATCATCAATAACAGCTATTTTAACACTGCTAAACTTTTTTTATTATCTCTTCAATCCTTTGAATTGAAACCATCTTTTTCCTTTCTCTAACTAAAATTTTTTTATTTTTAAAATTATTTTTAATTCTGGCCTTTACTTAATATTATACTACATTTTTGAAATTTCCAGTATAATTTGTAAATTTTTTTATAGGGATTAAAAATCTAAAAAAATTATTTTATCCATTAAGTTTTTATCCTGTATAATTGCTTCAATTTCAATATAAATATCCCTTACTTCCCTATTATTTCTGCGATATTTAAACAATGGACCAATTATAGAATTTTTGACAAAAACTGGAACTCTTCTTATCGTTTCCTTGCTTACATCCTGCTTTAATCCTCCAATAAAAGTTGAACCGCCATTATTCAGTGTAATCGTTGTCTTAGTCTGATTTTTTTCTGCTAGCGCCAGAAGAAGCATTATAACTCGAAGTCAATTTAAAATTGCTTATTTCCGTATCAATTTTAAGCAAAATTTTTCTTCACTCCATTAATTCTCCTAATTTCAGGATTTATTTTTAAAAACAATCCCTGCTTCAGAAAAAAATCGGCTCTACATATTCAGTATCATTCTTCGTAGTTTTCTTTTTCTCCAACAAGGACCTCTTCTGTAACCTTCAATTCTCCTCTTCGTTTTCCATAATCATAAGTGTCGGCATAGCCTCAATCCTTATATCCCCATTTTTCCTTCAGTAAATTAAAATCTATTCCTAAAAATTTCCCGCCTTTAGAAAAAAATTGATGCAATCGAAAACCTCTCCATTCAAAAATTTTTGCCACAAATTATCTTTATTCGCACCCTGCATTATCACTATTTATGCTCCAATCAATTCCAAGCCTTTCAAATAAATTAGAACTTGTATCAATTATAGTCCCTTTTATTATAACCTGCTCCTTTTTCCTTATCTAGCGACTTTATAATCTTTTTCATCTCCTCAATTTTATTCTCATCCCCACTAAAAATAACCTTATTGTCAATTCCAATCACTTCAAATCCAAAAGAATCCATTAAGTGCTTCAGTAATATCCTTTCCATTTCTATATTCTAAATCAACTTCCCCAGTTTTTCTTTTTTTATTTCCTTTACAGTCTGCTGTACCTGATTTTGGCTTTGATTCTGACTATTCCCTTTATTTTTATCTTCTTCCTTTTTATTGACAGAATTATTATTTTTTTATGCCCATCCTGACTATTTTTACTACCTTGCTTACTATTATTTTTTTGGCTTTATTCCCATCATTTGTCTTTATTATCAGTCTGCACTCTCTTTGGAACTTCATAAATAAATATTTTTTTAGCATTTTTCCACATCGCTTTTTATTAACATAGTCAGCCACTTTTTGCCCTCCAAAAATATTATTTCCTGAAAAAAATAAAAAAACAGAATTAAAAGCGGTCATAAACTTAAATTTCTTCTTTTTCCATCAAAATTGCAATCCCCCTTTTTTCAATTTTGATCCCTTTATTCTTTATAATTTTTTTAACAATAAATTGTTCCTTTTTATTAATTTAACTTCTACATTTTTGCAATAAAGATTGCCATTAAATACTAATTTTACTTCTATCTTCAACTTTCTCTATAAATCCCAGCGAGATTTTTGAAATCCCATCACTAGTAAGTTCCATAAACATTTTAGACGTATCAATATATTTTCTGCTTTTTATTCACAAAAATAAATAAATTTCCCAAAATCATTCAAACTTCCATATACTGTAAAAATGAATATATTTAAGCCTATACCCATTTCTTTTCCCATACATTCTCAGACTTTTGAAATTTCCTTCATTTTCAGTCCGCTATCATGTGAAAAAAACATAAATCATCTTCTTAAATTCCGATTCATTTTTTTATGGATAAAAAAACGATAATTTCTCTGTAATTGCCATTATCTCGTTATATTCTCCCATAATTTTTACTTCTTTCGGCATTTTTGCTTTCCACCACATTTCACAATTTTACTTTTCCAGATTTCCTTTTTATTTTTCAATTAAAATTTTTCTATTATTCAAAATTTCCTTATACTTTCCCATACTTTTTTTATTAATACTTACCAGCATAAAAACAATTCCAACTACAAATATTATCATCTTAAAATTTAATTTTTATCATTTTTTTCTCTTCCTATTATTTTTTTAATTTTTGAAATAGCTCAATCACATATTCAAAAACCGTTGCCGTGTCATTATCCTTCAAATATCCCAATTCAGAATTTGGATACCTTCTTAAAATATTATTCTCAAGTCTCTCAAAATTGTTAAAATTTTCCATTTCCCCTGCACAATCCATTTTGCCTTTTTCATAATTAATTTTCGTATAATCAATCCCATTTTTGCTATTTTCAACTAAAAATTTTTATCACTGAATAATACTCCCGCCTTTTTATCCCGTCATCAATCTCACGAAGAGTCGCAAGTTCCTTTGAATAATCAGAATTTCCTCAGCCTTTCTTTTTCAAGTAATCCTTCTCCAGCGACTTTATCTCCCTCTGAATAACTTCATTTTCCACAGTTTTTTCTGAAGCGGAATTGAATTATAAATCAAGAAATATGCAAATATAAAGAAATTCCAGCAATAACAACATCTAAAAATTTTTTTATATTTTTTTCACACTTTCCCTATCAAAAAAATAGCCGTTTTTCTTCACAAAATCAAGGCTATCTGAAAAGTTCTGCCCTGCAAATATAACTTTCATCGTTTTTCTCCATCTCCAACAACTGTCATATCTCCAAAATCAAAAATTTTTCAACATCATCCACATCTTCAATTTTCAATTCAATTTTTTTCAATCTCAATAATTTTTCCCATCCTCAATTAAAATCCTAAGACTATTTTTCTTCCCCCAGCTGCAAAAATTTCAATTTTTACCATTTTCATTTTCTAAAGATTCCTCATTTACATCAATTTCCTCTATCTCGTCAAAATTTCTATTGCCATCCGTATTTTTCAATAATTTCTATTTCTTGAGTTTCATCAGCATCTTCATTTCCAAAAATTTCCATTTTTGAATCTCTTCAGTATTTTCATGAACATCCTGAAAATTTTCTTCATTTTCAAAAGAAACTTTTTCATTCTCAAAAATCATTATTCTGACTTACTTCAAAAATTTCCATCCTTATAATAATTATAAACAGCCTCAAAATCCACTTTTCAATTCTGAAATTACTGCCGAATACTTTTTTTCAAGCAGTTTTTTTATCCTAACAATTTCCCTTTTATCCAAATAAATATCTAAAAACTGATTTTTCCAAATGATTTATAACCATTTTTCCTTTTTACAAAAATTAATTTTTTTCTTTAAAATTTCTGAAATATTTTCAAATTTTTACAGTTTTTTTCCTGAATCTTCAATATGATTTTTCCCTTTTACCAGTTTCTTCCACATTTCCATCAAAATTATCAAACAAAAATACGAATAATGCAAAATTACAGCCAGTTTTACATTTTTTTCAACGTTATTTTTCCTCAAAAAAACGACTCCAAAGCCATTTCCAATTCCTGATTTTTCAAAAAAATATATTTCATCATTAAAAAAATATATAAATTTTATTTTTTTATTTCTTATATATTTTTATTTTTTTCTTCCATCACTCCCCTTTACTAGTTTAATCATTTATAAAAATTCTGATTCCAGAACTCTCATCTCCACTTCCAGCAGGGCTCACTCTCTTAAACCCAACTTTTTCACAAAAATAAAAATCTCTTCGCCTAAAAATTTTTCCTTCCAAAAATAACTTTCAAATCACTATAAACCTTATTTTTCCTCAAGCGGCAGCGAATATTCATTATCACTTTTCATCACTTATAGACTTAATCCTGTAATTTCCAATACTTTCAATATCTTTTTCCCAAAAAAATATCAAGTTTTTCAATTCAATATTTTTGTCCATCTTTTTTTCAAAACACTGTCAAAAATACCGCTCCTTCTTCTCCAGAAAAATTAAATTTCCATCAAAGCTAATCCCACTTTCCAAAAATTCTTTCCACATTCTGATTTTTCCTTCTGAACTAAAAACTTTTTCTCTACCCTTGCTTTCCTTACGGCTTTTCAAAAATACCATATCCTTCTTCTGCTGCACATAATAGACAAAATTAATTGAAAATGCTGAAATTATTGATAAAATTACCAAAACATAAACTAAACTTGCCCCTTTATTTCTTTTTTTATTTAAGTTTAATTTTTCCCCTATCCAATTTTCTATTTCTCATCCCGTTAAAATATCTATCTTTTCATTATCAAAACCTCAATTTATACTAAATTTTTTTACAACTCTGACATCTTCTTTATTATTTTCCTTTAATCGAATAATCAGCAATTTTCCCACCTTTTTCAAACTTTGCTTCATCAAATTTCCCTACTTCCACCTTACTTCCAAATTTTCCATTATTTTTCAGCATCTGAAACAAAAAGTTTTCCTTTGTCATATTCAATTTTATAAAAAAATTTCATTCAATTTAAAAAAATTATGAAATTTTTCCCTGACAAAAAAATATTATTATTTTTCCCCTTCATAAGAAAACTTCTGAATATCTCTATTTCTTATATCCAAAACAATTTTATCCATCGAAAAATACATTTTCTCATACATTTTCTGGCTGTCCTTCTTAGCCTTTTTCCATAATAACCATCCGCTTCAGAAATACAGAAATCACAAATACAAGCACAGAAAATATAAACATGCTTATTAATATTTCCACCAGCAAATACCCATTTTTTTATTTTTTTATTTTTCCCAATCATTATCCCCCTTATATTTTTATAATTAACTATTTTTATCAAAATCAGGAAAGTAATAATCCTTTATTTTATCAACATTTATTTCAAAAAAATATTCTCTTTCCCCAGTTTCATTTACAAAATACCCATCTGTCCTCTTTATTTCCACATTTATCTTATCCTCTTGAATTTTTTTCCCTTTTTTTATCCTTTCCTTTTGTTCAAAATTTTTTTAAAATCTGATACTTTTTTTCAACTGCAAATCTATTATAAAAATCATCTACTTTTTGAAATCTCATATTTTTCCACTAAAATTCAATATTTCCTCATATTTTTTTCCCCTTTATTATTTCAATCATATTTTTCTATGCTTACATTTTTTATTCAAATCATCCACCTTCACATCTGTCTGAAATGTTTTTCAAAAATAAATTTGAAACTGGAATAATTGCAACTGTAACAAAAAAACATTGAAATAAGACTCTCAATTAACGTTTCTCCCTTATTTTTTTCTTCATATTTTCACCAGCTTTTACTTATTAAAAATTCTAAAAATAATATAACTTATAACAATAAATGGTGCAAATGGAATATACTCATACTTTTTCCATTTTTTTCAAAAAAATAAAAAAATAAAAAAAGCAATAATCCCTGAAAAAAATATACAAAATCATATAAAAATTTAACACTTTTTCTATTTCAAAAATATCCCAGAAGCCCTCAATCCCCATCATCAGCTTTTACATCTCCAAAAGCCGATTAACATTTTTTTCCAAAATAATCCTCTAAAATATAAAGTACAATCATCGGCATTGAATAGGCACAAATTCCCAAATAATATTTTTCCAAATTGTCATTTTGAACTGCTGTTATTAGTCCTAAAATAATCAAAATAACGGCACTTTCTTCAGGAATTATTCTTTTTTTTACATCAACCCAAATTATTCTGAAAAAAATACAATATTTTACAACTTCAATTATGTTATTTACTATTTCCCAATTCATCACTTCCTAATTTCTTCCCCCGCAAATGCCTTACTTCCCGCAGCAACCTTAGCAAAAACCTCTCCATCCTGATAAACTACATTTCCTTCAATATTTCCAATTTTAAATTTTCCATTGCTATCCAGCCCAATCCCAAGTTTATTTAGATTTCCATGCTCTGTCAAAATATCCTGCAAGTTTTTAGGTGAATCTCCTCCATGATCAATACTCCAAGAAGTTGTCGTATTATTAAGCTCTGCAACCGCCCCGATCACCTTGCTTCTATTAGCTTTATTCAAATACTTCCCAACCTGTGGCACTGCAATCGCCGATATTATCGTAATGATCGCCACTACTAAAATCACTTCCACAAGTGTAAACCCTTTTTCTCTTTCCTTTAATTTTTTACTTGCCTCCCTTCTTTTCATCTTTTTCAATTTTACTTTTTTTCCTTTTTTTATAACCTCACCCATAATTAATCTCCTTTTTAATTAATTTTTATTTAATAAATTTATACTATATTTTTTTAATAAAAGTCAATATTAAAATTAAAATATTTTTTTAAATAAATCTTTTTTTATAAATTCTAGTTTTTTTATAAAAAAATATGAACTTAATTTCCTTATAAATAAAAAGACTGAACCCAGAAATTCACTTCTAAGCCAGTCTTTTTCATACTTTTTGTATTTTTTTAAGATTTTCATTTTTTTATATTTACAAAACAAAGTTTTTCTAAAAGAAAAAGTATTTTATTAGTCAACTAAAGTTTGATAAATTTTTCAACATTTTTCAATATTAATAACTTCAATTTCTTTATTAATTTTTCTTAATCAATCCTGCCAATACTTTTCCAGGTCCGATTTCATAAATCTTTTGTAACTCCATTTTCAGCCAGTTTATTTATTGTGTCAACCCATTTTACTGGACCAAATGTTTGGTTGTATAATTCGTTCTTAATATCTTCAGCTGAAGTCAAAATATTTGCTGTAGTATTTGCAATAATTGGAGTTGCTGGATCGTTCCAAGTATAATTTTCAAATTCCTTTTTCAAAATTTCGGCAACAGGTTTCATTAATGATGAATGGAAAGGCCCTGAAACCGCTGGCAGCAATGCTCTTCTTGCACCTTTTTTTCCTTAAATAAGTCGAGATTTTTTTCAATTACTTCTTTTTTTCTCCAGCGATAACAGTCTGCTTTGGTTCGTTATAATTTACTGCTTCCACAGTTCCATCAATTTCATTACAGATATTTTCAACATCTGTTGCACTAAGTCCCAATATTGCAGCCATTCCACCACTAATATTAGCATTGCTCATGATTTCCCCTCTTTTTGAAATTAATTTTAATGTATCAATTTCATTCAAAACTCCAGCAGCATATAATGAACTGTATTCTCTAAACTGTGTCCAGCTACAAAATCTGCATTTATTCCCTTTTTCCTTTAATAATTTTCGTTAAGACAACTGAAAAAATAGCGCAATTGCAGGCTGTGCATATTTTGTATTTTTTTATTTCTTCATCTGTCCCTTCAAAAATAACCTTTTTCACATCTTCATTATTTTTCAAAAATCTTATCAATTATTTTTTTATCTTCATCATTTACTTCATCATATAACTTTTTACCCATTCCAGCATACTGTGTCCCTTGTCCTGGAAATACAAAAAGCAATTTTTGCCATATAGACTCTCCTCTTAATTTTTCTAGTTTTTTTAATACTCAAAAATTTTTAATTGAAAAAAACTATTTTTTTCTTCTTCTGCTTCAACTACTTCTTCCTTTGATTCTTTAGCATTTTTTATTACTGAACTTAGTCAGCTGATTCTTGTCAACAAGTTCTTTTACACCAAATCCAATAACAACTAATCCTAAAATCAATGGAACTATAAATAGCGGCAAATTTTTCCCATACATAGTTAGTGATGTACAAATATACACCTACACAAAGAAAAAAAATCCATCCATGTTTCTTCTTTTTTTAACCAAGAAATAAGCCCCCACAAGAATCATTACTACCTGATAATTTACAATGTACTTCATAATATCTTCGGGTATAAACTTAAATAAACTTAAAACTACAATTACTAATCCCCAAAAATATTTTTTTGAATTCATAACTTTTCCTCCTTAATATTTAAAAATTTTTTTATTTTTTACATTCAGAAATTTTTATATTTATAAAAGTAAACCTAATAAATCTAGTTTTAAATATTCTCTATTACATTATACTCTGAAATTTTTTTAAAATTACAAGTTTTAACAATTTTTAATCATATATTTATAAATTATTATTTTTGAAATTTCAACCATAATCGAACCATAAGTCAGTCCTCCACCAAATCCAGTAGCAACAAACTTATCTCCTTTTTTTAAGTTTTCCTTCCTTTATCGCCTCATCAAGAGCTATCGGAATTGATCCCGCCGAAGTATTTCCATATTTATTCAAATTTACAAAAAAACTTATCTAGCGGCTGCTTAAATCGTTTTTGCAATCGACTCAATAATTCTAATATTTGCTTGATGTGGAATAAATAAATCAACATCATCTGCAGTAATTCCAGCTTGTTTCAGCACATTTTTCAACTGTTTCTGGAAATACTCTTACTGCAAATTTAAATATCTCTCTTCCATTCATTTTCAAGTAAATATCCTTGCTTTCAATTTTTTTCCTTTGATACAGGCTCTTTGGTTCCACCAGCAGGCACTAAAAGTTCACTTGCTCCAGAACCGTCAGCCACAAGATGGCTTGCCAAATATCCTCCATTTTTCCACTTCTCCAAGCACATAGCTCCTGCACCATCTCCAAACAGGATACAAGTTCCCCTGTCTGTCCAGTCAACTACTCTTGACATTGTTTCTGCCCCAATAACAAGCACTTTTTTTATAAAGTCCAGCCGCAATAAAAGCTATGTCCAGCTGAATAGGCATAAACAAATCCTGTACAAGCCGCACCTAAATCAAATGCCGCCGCATTTTATTCCCAATTTATCCTGAACTAATGCCGCAGTTGATGGTGTCCCATAATCTGGAGTCATTGTTGCAACAATAACTAAGTCAATCTCATTTTTATCTATTCCCGCATCTTCAATTGCCTTTTTCAGCAGCTCTAAATGCCAGATCAGATGTAGCTTCATTTTTCATCTGCAATTCTTCTTTCCTTGATACCAGTTCTAACTGTTATCCATTCATCATTTGTATCCACAATCCTTGCCAAATCATCATTTGTCATTATCTTTTCAGGCACATAAGATCCTGTTCCTAAAATCCCAACTTTCATATCTCACCTCAGATTTATTTTTATTTTTTTCTCATTTATATTTTTCAAATTTAAAATTATTCTACTAAAGTCTATCACAAAAAAACTTAAAAAAATACAACTGCAAAAACGACAAAATTATCAAATTAAAAAAATCAGCAAGACATAAATCCTGCTTTGAAAAAAACTATTCAGCTTCCGTAGCTTCATTAGCTATTACTTGTCTACCTCTGTAAACTCCTGTTTCTAAGTTTAATCTGTGTGGTCTTCTAATTGATCCGTCAGCTTCTACAATAATATTTGGAGCTTTAATTGAATCATGTGATCTTCTCATATTTCTTTTTTTGCTTTAGAGTTCTTTTCTTAGGTACTGCCATTGTTATCGACTCCTTTCAAATTTTTATATTATTAATACTTCAATCTAACATTGTAAAAAGAATTATAAAACTTATAATTTTTTTACATTATACAAACTATTATAATAAATCTAAAAGCTATTTGTCAAGGCTTTAATCTATTTTTTTCCATTTATTCACAAGATTTTTTTATTATTTTTTTCTAACTTTTTATTGAATTTCTATTATTTTACTTTTTTTCAAAAATTTATTTTTTTGATTTTCTTTAGATATTGCATTAACTTTCTCTTGCTTATTTTTTTCAATAATAATTTCATATTTTTTTCTCAGTATTAAACTCAAGATTTTTATTTTTTTCAGAAATTTCATCTGTCATTGTTTCATTTCCAATAACTAAAACAACAAAGTTTTCATTATTATTTGTATCTATCAGTTTCCCAATTTTAACTCCACTAATGCTATTTGAAAAAATTTTTTATACAAAAACGTTTTCAACAGTTTTTAAATCACTTTCCAAAAATTGCCTGATCTTCATTTTTACTTGGTAATGCAACGCTTTCTGTATTTTTTCTTTTGTTTTTCTTCATTTAAATATTTTTGATAAGTCCTGTGCTGTCAAATATTTTTCATTTGATAACTGCTGTATTTTTTTAATTTGTAGTTTTTTTCAATTTATATTTTTCCAGTTTTTCTAATTTTTCAATATCCTGTTTTTTAAAAAGCCTCTCCTACAATTTTTAAAGTAACAGTTTTATCTTTTTTTATTAACAGAATTATCAAAAACATAATGATTATTTAATTCCTTTGAAATAAATTTTTTTAATGAATTTTCTCTTGCTGTATCTTGAACTAAAGTTGTTGCTGTATATATACTTGGAATAATTATGATTAAACTTCCTATATAAAATATTATTTGTTTTTTTATTGAAATTTTTATGTCCTGCTTCAAAAATATTTCCAGAATAAACTATCAAACCAACTAATGTTGCTATCATTATAAAAATACATTTATTATAAATAAATATCCTGCTCCAAGAAAAAAATTTTTCAGATTCCCATGAGCAATCCCAAATCCTACTACACAAAAAGGCGGCATTAATGCTGTTGCAATGCTACTCCAGGAACTACATTTCCACCATCTTCTTCTGTTTTTCCAATTACTCCTGCAATTCCACCAAAAATTGCAGATTAATACATCCCATAAAGTTGGAGAAGTTCGAGCTAGTATTTGCGGAGTTGCTTCATTTATAGGGCTTACTAAAAAAATAAAAAGTGGAACTTATCACACTTATTAATATAAAAAAATTCCCAGCCTAAAAAGCGACGTATAGACTCTTTTTAAATTTCCATTTGACAGCCCCAATCCTATTGATTGAATTGGCGACATTAATGGTGAAATCAGCATAGCTCAATAATTACAGCAACAGAATTTGTATTTAAACCTATCGAAGCAATAATCATTGCACAAATAAGAATAAACATCGTTTCCTTTGTAAAATCAGAATCTTCAATAATATTTCGTTTTTAAAATTTTATATTTCTCATGTTTTTATTTTTTTCTATCATTTTACTATATCTCCTTTATATTTTTATATTATAGTCATTTGTAAAAAGTCTAAAAATACGATAAGTACAGTTTTTTTATTCCAACAAACTTAATCATCTTCATACATAGGTTCAATATGAATCAAAAGCCTTTTTTATATTTTTATATTTATGTTTTAACTTTTTTGGGAAATTTTATTTGTAATATCATGCGCTTCTTCAATTGTTTTATTTTTTTATCCATCCTCCATCAGCAAATATATAAATATCTTTTCCAAGTAGTCATTCTAAAGTCATGTGCATTTTCAATTTCTTTAAACTGCAATATTTCAGAACGTATTTTTTCGATTAATTCATCATCTTGCGAATCCAGCAATATTAATGAATTTTTCCTTTATCAGTTCATAACCGCTTTTTTATAATATAGATTGACACGATAAATCCTACAATTGTGTCAAATACAGGATGAATCCTTGATAAAAACAGTCCGGCTAAAACAGAAACAGAAATTACAATATCTGAATTATAATCTGTAAGCAACGAATTTATTAATGAATTATTATATTTTTTTACCCTTTTTTCATAAAAGACAATTGAAATATTTTTTTATTAATATCGCTAAAATTGTTACAATTATTGGAATAACTGTAATCTTCAAATTACTTTCACTGCTAAGAGATGTCAATTTTGAAAAAAATTATCCTTTATCAGCTCAAAAGCTGTTATCATTATAAATGTCCCAATTATCACACTAAAAACCGACTCTATCTTTCCATGCCCAAAAGGATGCTCTTTATCTTCAGGATTGCTTCCAACTTTTAATCCTACAATGACCAAAACATTTGTAATCAAATCTGAAAAGTGAATTTAACCCGTCTGAAAGTAGCGACATGCTGAAAAAAATCTTTCCAGCTGCAATTTTTTAAAAAAGCTAAAATAATATTTACACAAATTGCAAATTTTTGAAATAAAAAAAGCATATTTTTCTTCCTGCTTTTTTTCCTTCTCTTAAATTATTCAAGATATATCCGTCTTGTGTTCTTATAAACCGCTGTTTTTTTCAAGAAAAATTATTCATTTTTTTATGATTAGTTACGATTAGTGAATCAAAATTTCTATTTGTAAGCCAATTAATCATATGTTTCAAAAACGTCCCATATCCATTATTTCTCAATTTCGGTAAAATAAATATTTTTTTCAGTTCCGCAATATTACCTAAACTAAGAACTGCATAACCGTATAAATCTTCATTATTGCATAAAAAATATATCTTCCTTTTTTTCTTATTAAAAAGAAAATTTTGGATCTGCCTCCAATATGTCTATTAAAATATTTACCAATATTCCCTTTTTTTATCCCACTCGACTACTTTCATTGAAACCTCCGTTTGTAGTTAAAAAAAATAAAAAGTCATACGTCAAACTCTCGAAAAGGTTCTACCATCCGTTTCTTAAGTCAAAAAGCTCAAAAACAGCTACCCCATAAACCTAAAGAAATTAACTTAGTGCTGCTTCGTTCCCGACCTGACACGTTTCGCTAACTCTCTACAATATGGGACTATTTTTCTCAACACTCTTGAAATAAGACGTTGACACTAAAACTTCCCTCAAATTTGACATCACCTCTACTAAAAGCGGGTTGTAGATACAGAGCACTGCTAACTCCCCAGCTAGTATGACTTAACTAGTATATCACTTTTTCTCAGAATTGTCAACATTATAAGAAATTATTTTTTTATTTTTATTAAACAAATTATTTTCTCAAAACTCAAAAAGCTCCATCAATTCCTTCTCATCCATCTCAAAAAAATCTCTTTTGAATCCTTATTATTTCCGCTATCTTTCCCTAAGATATTTTCACTCAAAGCCCGCTTATTCTCCTGAATTTTTATTATTTTTTCCTCAATTGTTCCTTCAGTTATAAGCTTAATAACTTGAACACTCTTTTTCTGACCAATTCTGTGGGCTCTATCGCTTGCCTGATTTTCCACAGCAAAAATTCCACCATGGATCATAGTGAATTACGACATCTGCTCCAATTAAATTTAGTCCCTGTTCCTCCAGCTTTTAGCGAAATTAAGACAACTTGCCCTTCGCCTGAATTGAATTTTTTAGAAATTTCCATTCGTTCTTTGGACTTTACGCTTCCATCAATGTAAAAATATTCTACGTTTTCCTTTTTCAATTCCTCCTTTATTTCCTCCAATGTTCCTAAAAATTGTGAAAAAATAATCATTCTATGACCATTTTTCTAAAATATCTGGTATCATTTCCCTCAATAATTCAATTTTAGCAACTTCACCAGTATAATTCTCATCAAATAATTGTGGAGAATTGCAAATTTGCCATAATTTTGTCAAAATTGCCAGAACTTTTTAGATTGTTATTTTTCCTCCTTGTTAAATCCCTAAGCTCCTTTTTCGCCCTTTTAACATAAGCCATATATAGCTTTTTTTCTGCTCTTTGCTCAATTCTACAATCATATTATTTTCAACTTTTTTTCAGGTAATTCTGTCAGCACTTCATTTTTTTGTTCTTCGCAGAATAAATGGAGAAACGATATTTTTCAAATTAAATATTTTTTTGAATCTGGATTATTTAAGGAATTTTTTTATATTTTTTTCTAAATTTTGTTATATTATCAAGATAACCAGGCAAAATAAAGTCAAAAAAATCGACCAAAGTTCCATAATGCTGTTTTTCAATTGGAGTACCTGTCAAAGCAAAGTTTACAGTGCTTTTTTTAACTTACTTGTCGCTTTTTTTACAAGAGAAGATACATTTTTTTATATTTTTGTGCTTCATCCAATATCGCCACATCAAATTTCTTATCGTTATAATTTTTTTCACATCATTTCTAAAAAGTTTGATAAGTCGTTATCAAAATTCCTCTTTCAGTTTTTTTCAATCAATTCTTTCCTTGTTTCAGCATTTCCTTCTACAAGAATCGGCTTTATATCCGAAAATTTATAAAACTCCTCCTTCCAGTTATGTAAAAGCGAAGTCGGAACAATAATTATTCAAGCAAATCCCTCATTTTTCCAGCTGAATTTCCGAAATAAGCGAAATCGCCTGCAAAAGTTTTCCCAAGTCCCATATCATCCGCCAAAAATTCCGCCAAATCCAATATCATACATATTTTTTTAAGCCAATTAAACCCAATTTGCTGATATGGAAATAATTTTTACCTTTATGTTTGATGGCTCTTTATTTTTCACGTTTTTTTATTTTTCTGAAAAAAAGCTGCTTAAATTCCTCAATTTCATTCAATTCCTTGTTAATACTGCTAGAAACCTGTGCCAGCTGCAATGCCTTTATTTTTAGAAATTTTTATTTTTCACCGATTCTCAAATCGTTCATTGCATCAACGATTCCAACCATTTCTTCAGTGCTCCTATTGGCAATTTTTACAAGTTCACCGCTTGACAATGTCACAAATTTCTCTTCATTTCTTACCGATTCCAGAACTGTTTCAACATCCTTCTCATCAATTCCCTCAATATTGAAATTTACACTAAAAAGTTCATTTTCAACAGATCTTATATTAATATCACACCAATTTTACGAACTTTTTTTATTTTTATCACTCACATTAATATTCACCTTTTCTGAATATTTTTTTCATCAATAATATCAGCCATTGCTAAAAATTCATTTCTATCAATCACTAGTACAATGTCATCCGACTTTAACTGCTTTGCCCTAAATCCAACATACATTCTATACTCTAACTCAATAATCTGAGCATCTGCATATTTTTGAAAATCTTCAGAAATTTCCCTTTGAAGTTTTTTATTTTTTTTAGGAATAAAATAGCCATCATCTGTCCTAATACTTTCCTCAAGGCAGGAAATCGTTACTTGAAGTTTATTTTTCCCATTGCCTTCCTCTACAAAAATATTTACCGTTCCATAATTTTCCGTAACCTTAGCAATTGGAATTTCATATTTTGATAGCACTTCCTTTATTTCATCAAACAGCTTTCCTGATATTTCATTCAGATATTCTGTCCCTTTTCTAGTTCCATCTGTAAGAGTATTCATTATTTCCCTCTGCATCACTCATTTTATGAAATTTTTTTCAATATTTGACACACCATTTTTTTAAAGTAAAATAACGACTTGTTGGTGATAAAACTGTAAAATTTCTTATAATTATTTTTTTATTTCCATTCTCATCTTTTTGAAATGCAAATATTGGCTCGTATTCTCCAGTCACATAAATTGTCTTGCTGCCAGATCTTATTGTCTTTTTATTTTTCTATGGCTGAAAATATCTGTTCTGCCAGCATTGGATTCATTATTTCACCTTGTGGCTTTCCATAATAATAATAATATTATTATTAAAATTCATTCAAATTCATTTTTCTTAAAATAGTTGCCAAGGTTTTTTTATCACTTTTTTTATCTATTTCATTAAAATAATGCAAATCTGGATTATAAATATTTTTGAGTAATTTCATAAAACTGCTCATTTTCTACTGAATAAACAAAAGATTCTAAATCCTTTATATAATTTAAACTTTTTCTCCCTGCCTTTACTCTCAACGTTGATACTGTAGATGCTAACTGCTCTATTTCAAGTGCCAGCTTATACTCGTTTTTTCTGAATATGAAATCTTAGTTTTTATCAATTCTTTTTAATTTTTTTCCAGTTTTTCCCTAAACTCTTTAATTTCTTTTCCTTCAATCTTCTCATAAGTATTTTTCTTCTTTTTCCTAAAAATTTTTTTCATCTTCTCTAAGAATTTCATCATACACTTCATCTTCTGCAATTTTTTTATACGATTACTGCTACTTTTTATCTTCTTTTTCTCTTTTTAAATTCCCTATTTTCCTTAAAATAAATATTCCCAGCCTTAACTTCAGCATCCGCAGCCATCCCAGTCGCAATAATATGTTTTGCAAGGCTTTTTGTCTCTTTAAAGTTAGGACAGTCACAACTATATATAATTCTGTTATCTGGCTTTTCCATCTTCATAAAAATAAGTTATATTAACATTATAGGCATTTCTATAATTTCCATCAACTTGTGATTCCACCACTATTTTTATCATCTTTTTCATAAACAACATTAATTTTACTTTTTGCTTATTAAAATACTCAACTCCCCTATTCACAATAGACAAAAGCAGTTAATTTTTCTCAATCTGTCAAATATTCCTTCCAACTTTTACTTTCCTTTCAAAAATATTCTCAATTCACACTAAATATTATCTTACCAAAAAATTTTTCGTTTTTTTCAACAAAAAACAGCAAAACTGAAAACTTTGCCGTAATGTGAACTACTCCCGCTTTTAGAAGCGGGAGCTTCTGGAAGTATCTGCTTTTGCTAGCCAAATATATTTACCAAGCTCTTCGGGTAGTTCCTACCCTGTCTTTTTTTATTTTTCTAATATTTCAACATCAATTTCCCAATGTTTTTATATTCAGTGCTGCATTATAATCTCTATCAATCTCAATCCCACAGCACTCACATTTATAGCTTCTTTCTGATAACTTCAGTTCCTCTTTAACATTTCCACATTTACTGCAAGTTTTTCGACGACGAAACCACTTATCTATTTTTTAAAAATTGTTTTCCTAAAAACATCAATTTGTACTCAAGCATCCTCAAAAACATTCCCCATCCATTATCTCCTACACTTTTTCCCCAAAATTTAATGCCTGGCTCATCCCTTTCATATTCAAATCTTCAACAACCACAGCATTATATTCTTTAGACAATTTTTTTGATAATTTATGCAAAAAAATCTCTTCGACAATTTTTAATATACTCATGCAATTTTTGATATTTTTCACTTTTTGCTTATACCAATTTTTAGAAAATTTTCACTTTTTCTTGACAATGATTTTCTGTAATTTTTTCAATTTTTTTCTCCAACATCCTAAAATATCTTGGATAATCAGCCCTTTGGTTTTCAGAACTGACAAATAACTCAGACATTGAAAAAAATCAAGTCCAATTACTTTATCATTACTTGGGTTTTTTGAATTTCTTTTTCAAATTCTGTCAAGATAGAAACATAATAATTTCCATTACTATTTATTAGTGTTACCGACTTTATTCTATAATTCTTTGGTATTTCTCTATGATATTTCAATTTTACTCTTTTCAATTTTGGCAAAACCAAATACTTGTTTTCCTCAATTCGTATCAATTGTTCACACAATTGTCGTGTAACTTTTTAACATTATTCTTTTTTTAGATTTGAACTTTGGAAACTTCGCTCTTTTCTGAAAAAATTCGTAAATGATCGTCTTACATTCAATTGTGCATTTGAAAGTGCTAGACTATCTACTTCTTTTCAAAAATTGATTTTCACTCTTCAAACTGGCAGGTGTAATTATTTTTATTTTTCCCAGTTTCCTCATAAAATTTATTTGCAGCATACAAAAATCGTATTGTAAACAAAACGAACACATCCAAAAGTCTTGTTTATCAACAACTCCTGCTCCTTATTTGGATAAATTCTGTATTTGAATGCTAAATTATATTTCATACAATTACACCTCCTTTTGATTTTTGAATATTATTTTTTTAATGATTTCTCTTCAATATTTTATACAAAAATTTTTATCATGGATGTATCCTTTTTCAATTTTTTTACAAAAAAAGCAATTCATCTCCCACTTATAGAAAGCCTACGACTTCTTGCTATCTTTTTGTTAAAATATTTATTAAGTTTGAACAAATAGTTTTTCCATCTTTTATAAACATATTTTTTTACTTTTAACTTTTTTTGTCATCATCATAAGTATAAACTTCATTAGTTTCCAAATAATTTGAAATAAGCGCTTTTCAGTGATTTTTGCCATAACCGAATCATCTATTTTATTACCCTTTTTCATCAGTAACTTTAGTAACATCCAAATCCACTAAATATACCTTATTTGTTTTTGGATCAAATTTCACTTGACTATTCAAAAATACTTTCCCCTTCGCTTTTCCCGCCAAAAAGTGAAACATCATAATCAGCTGTAAAGTAAAGTCTATCTCCGCAAAAACTCATCACAGGACTTTTTAAGTCCAACTTTCCCCAGCAGAAAATTCTTTTCAATCGGAAATTTCTTGTTCAATTCCTTTGTAATCATAGAATCTGGCACTCTTAATGTCTTATTTGCCAAAAATCGCAAGAAATTATTCCGAATACCGTTATAATCATAACTAATGCCATTTTAAAAAAATAAATTTCTTTTTCATAACCAATTCCATTCTCCTTTTCTTTTTATAATCTAGTCTTAAAAATAGTATTTTTAAACTTTTTATGACTAAAACTATTCTAGTTAATCATACAAAAATATTATTTATTATTTCATATTTTTCAAATTAGTTTTTATCTTTTTAACTCCAAAAATTTTTATTTTATTCACTGACTATTTGATGAAAATTTACTCTTATCACTTGCTACAAAATTCCATCAAGAATCTTTTTTCAAATACTTCTTTAAAAATTTCCCAGTCCAAGATCCTTCATTCTCTGCAATTTCTTCAGGAGTCCCTTCTGCAATAATCTGTCCACCTTTGTAACCACCTTCAGGTCCTATATCAAGAATGTGATCCGCAACTTTGATTACATCTAAATTATGCTCAATTACTAAGACTGTATTCCCTTTATCAACCAATCTGTTTAACACTTCTAATAATTTTCTGATATCTTCAAAGTGAAGTCCTGTCGTAGGTTCGTCCAAAATGTAAATAGTTTTTCCTCTTGACATTTTTGATAATTCAGTTGCAAGTTTTATCCGTTGAGCTTCTCCACCTGAAAGAGTTGTCGCAGGTTGTCCTAATTGAATGTAATTCATTCCTACATCCATCAATGTTTGCAGTTTTCTCTCAAGTGACGGAATATTTTTGAAAAATTCGTATGCTTCTTCAACTGTCATTTCTAGCACATCTGCGATACTTTTTCCTTTGTACTGAACTTCCAATGTTTCTCGATTGTATCGTTTTCCTTTACAAACTTCACATTCCACATAAACATCTGGCAAGAAATTCATTTCAATTTTATTAATTCCAGCACCGCTACACGCTTCACATCGTCCACCTTTTACATTAAATGAAAATCTTCCTTTCGTATATCCACGCACTTTTGCATCATTTGTCTGTGCAAATAAATCACGAATATCATCAAAAATTTTCGTATATGTTGCAGTATTCGATCTCGGCGTTCTCCCAATCGGCGACTGGTCAATGTCAATCACTTTTTCCAAGTTTTCAAGCCCATCGATTCCACCATTTTCAAGCGGATACAATTTCCCTTTATTTAGCCTGTTGTGAAGCTCTGGAAACAATGTCTGATTAATCAATGTCGACTTCCCGCTTCCTGAAACTCCTGTCACGACCGTCAAAACTTCAAGAGGAATATGTGCAGTCACATTTTTCAAATTATTTCCTTTTGCATTTTTCAAAACAATTTCTTTAGTCGCTTTTCTTCTTTTTTCAGGCACTTCAATTTTAATTTTTCCGTTCAAATATTGTGCTGTCAATGATTTTTTGTTTCTCATAACTTGTTTTGGCGTTCCTTGTGCTACAACCTTTTCCTCCATTAATTCCAGCACCTGGACCTATGTCAATCAGATAATCCGCTTCTCTCATCGTATCCTCATCATGCTCTACAACAATCAAACTATTCCCAATATCACGCAAATCTTTCAAAGTCGCAAGTAACTTGTCATTATCCCTTTGATGAAGTCCAATACTCGGTTCGTCAAGCACATAAATCACGCCAGTAAGCCTACTTCCAATTTGAGTTGCAAGCCTAATTCTTTGCGATTCTCCACCAGACAGCGTTTTCGTCATTCTAGCAAGACTCAAGTAATCAAGCCCAACATTTATCATAAATTTTAGCCGTTCTTTTATTTCCTTCAAAATTTCAGCTGCAATCTGCATTTGTTTTTCCGTAAAGCTGAATTTTTTCATAAAAATCAAGTGCATCAACAACACTCACTTCAGTCAAGTCAATAATACTTTTATCATTAACCGTTATTGCCAATACAACATCTTTAAGCCGTTTTCCGTGACAAGTTTTACAAGTTCTCTCTGTCATATATTTTGCTTCCATCTCTTCTCTTGCTGATTCAGAAGCAGTTTCCTTGTATCTTCGTTCAATTCCATGCACAATCCCTTCAAATCCTCGTTTTCCATTATAGCTAAAACTGTCTCCGCTCCAAGAAAATTTAAATTGCTTATCACTTCCATAAAAAATCACATCTTTTTCTTTTCGAGTCAATTTAGAAACCTTTTTATCCAAGTCGATTTTTATGTGCCTTTGCCATCGCTATGAATAAATCCCAGTTCCAGCCCTTTTTTTAGTCGTCGCTCCTGGAAAAAAATTATCCACCTTCATTAATTGACAAATTCTCATCAACAATTAATTTATTCTCGTCAACTTCAATCTCGAACCAAGCCCATTACAAACTTCACAAGCTCCATATGGTGCATTAAACGAAAAAAAGTCTTGGCACAACATCTGGAAATACAACATCTGGATGGTCTGGACAAGAAAAAAATTCTCACTAAATTTGTTATCTTCCATTAATATTCACAATTATTTTTTTCCATCAGAAAGCTCACTCCAGTTTCAATCGCCTCTGTCAATCGACTCAAAAAAATTCCTTATTATCCGCCTTTAAACACAACTCTATCAACAACAACTTCAATATGATGCCTTTTATTCTTATCCAAAACAATTTCATCACCCAAGTCAAAGAATATCACCATTCACTCGAACTCTTTTGAAACCCTCTTTTCTGCAAATTCAAAAACAAATTTTTATGAGTTCCCTTTTTATCAATCACAACTGGTGACAAAATTATCATTTTATCCTTTTCTTTTCTAGAACTCATCAAATTATCGACAATTTCCTGAATCGACTGTTTTTCCACTTTTCTATGACAAATCGGACAATGTGCCTCTCAATATGTGCCCACAAAAAGCCGCATATAGTCATAAATTTCAGTAGTTGTACCAACAGTCGAACGCGGATTTTTCGACACACTTTTCTGTTCAATCGAAATCGCAGGAGAAAGCCCTTCAATACTATCTAATTCAGGTTTCTTCATCTGCCCAATAAACATTCTCGCATAAGCCGACAAGCTCTCAACATACCTTCTCTGTCCCTTCTGAATAAATCGTATCAAACGCAAGTGAAGACTTCCCACTCCCAGAAACCCCAGTAATTACAACCAGCTCATTCTTTTGGAATCTCAATATCAATATTTTTGTAAATTATGCTCTCTAGCTCCAGTAATCTTTATTTTTGTTGTCTTTCATTCTCTTCAATGTCCCTCTCTAATTTTTTCTCCTCAATTAACTTAAATCCCTCTAAATCAGATTTTTAAATTCTTCAATCAATTTTTCCATATATCCAAACTTTTTGTTGCCAAGGATGTCCTAAATATCCAAAGTGAAAATTAACATCTATAAAAATAATAATCTCCATTTGGACAATATGTTGGAAAATATGCAGTATACCCACCACCCCAGTAGCGTTCATCTTTAACTTCTATAATTTTAGGCTCATCTTTAATACGAGGATTATATCTAAAAGCAAGAATGTTGCCAATCCAATGCATACAATTCCTCATTTTTCCTTAGTACATTTCAAAAAATTTCCGTTATTTTATCACGAATTTCTTTTTAAATCCCCCAATCTACAAATCCTTCAATTTCCTCTAGATTTTCATAATGATAACTAATATCATAAACTATATACGGTTCTTTAAATTCAAAACGCTATTTCTTTTTTTATCAACACTAGGATTAAAATTAAATCTACCATAAACTATATCCCAAACTTTATCATATTCTTCATCATCTAATATTACCATTTTTTTCATACTCCAGTCTATAAAAATTTTTTTACACAAAAAGTCTGTTCCATAAATTATTTAACAATCTATGAAACAGATTTTTCAATTATTATTTTAATCTAAATATTTTTTTATATTCATTTGTTAATTCTTGTATTCTTTGCTGTATTAAACTGATTTTTTCTCTGCTGCAAAATTGTTCTCCTGTACACACTATCATATCTTTTGTTAAATCTTTCAATTCTTCATAGAAAACACTTTTTCAACCAGTTTTCTTGTGAATTAACTAATTTTTGCTTTAATTTATAGTAACTTATTCCACCTTTATCAAATTTTTGAATTAGTTTGTGTATTTTTAACCATTTTTGATTTTCATTTTTCAATATTTTCAAAATTCATCATTTTCATCAAAAAACTAATCTCTGTTAATTAACTAATTCTTGTTTTAATTTATTATACTCATCCATTTTTCTTTGTTCATTTTCTAGTACCCTTAACTGTTCTCTATTATTTTTCTCCACATTCATCAACAAATTTTTCTGTAATTTTTCCTAAACCTTTTGAATAAGAAACCAAAGAAAATATCATAAATATAAAAATTATTTTTCTCATATAAATTTTATTTTTCATACGGCAATCCTGACGCTTTCGGCGCTTTCGATTTTCCTACAAATCCAACTAATGCCAACAATGTCAAAATATACGGTATCATTGTCAAAAATTGCTGAGATATTGGAAGTCCTATTGTTTTTGGAAACATCGGCAAATGCTTGTCCGAAAGCGAATAACAGGCTTGCTAAGATTGCTCCTAGCGGATTCCATTTTCCAAAGATCATTGCAGCCATTGCGATATATCCACGTCCTGCTGACATGTTATTTGAAAAGGCTGGGAGTAGGACTGCTGTAAGATAAGCTCCTCCTAGTCCTCCCAATGCTCCTGATATAAGTACGCTTATATATCTTGTTTTGTAAACGCTTATTCCTACCGTGTCGGCTGCTAGCGGATGTTCTCCAACTGAACGGATTCTTAAACCTAAAACTGTTTTGTATAAGAAGAAATACATTGCGATTGCGATTCCGTAGATTACGATTATCATTAATGGGACGGTTTGCCAATGATTTTGCTAATGGAGTACTTTCCAGCTGTTTTATAGATGGCTTTTATAGAGTATGATGTTATCGTAGCTGCAAATAAATTTATTGCAACTCCACTTATAATTTGATTTCCTTTAAGATTAATACTGATTACTGCGTGAATTAGTGAGATTAAGATTCCTACTATCACTCCAAAAATTATCCCCTAAATATGGATTTCCTGTGGCAATATTGACAACTGCCGTTGCAAACGCTGAACTTAGCATAATTCCTTCTAGTCCAATATTAATGACTCCACTTTTTTTCAGAAATACATGCTCCTACAGCCGTTATTAAAATTGAGGTGCTATTACTATTGTCTGCTGTAATAAATTAAATATTTGCTTTTAATACAATCATTTTAATTTTTCCTTTCTGACTCAATATTTTTTTATTTGATAACTCAAATTTACACTGTTTTCTTTTTTTATTAAGCATAAATTTAAATAAATTTTCTGATGCTACAAAAATGATGATTAATGCTTGTATAATAAATACAATATCTTTATCAATCTGGTATCTTTGCTGCAACATTTGTCCCCCAACTTCAAGTGCTGCATAAAATATTGCCGCAACTAATATTCCAAATGGATTATTTTTTCCAAGAAGTGCTACCGCAAGTCCTGTAAATCCGTAATCTCCCATTATAAGTTCAGTGTATGAATATTCTGAAGCTCCTCCTAAAACACGTTCAGCTCCACCAAGTCCAGCATAAGCTCCAGCGATTCCCATCGCTAAAAAAACATGATATATTTTGGATTAATTCCTGCATTTTTCAGCAACTGTATCACTTTGTCCGACTGCTTTTATTTCATATCCTTTTTTGAAATATTTAAAAAAGAAAAATATCCCTATTGTCAAAAGAATTGCGATTATAAAACCAAAATTTAAGTTTTGTCTTGTAATATTTGCAAAAAGTAACGGTAATCTTGCCCCTTCAAAAACACGTGGAGATTGTGTATTTTGTGAAGTTGGATCCTTTAAAGGCCCATTTAATAGGAAATTTTGTAATTCTAGCATAATATAATTTAACATAATTGTACTGATTACTTCACTTACTCCAAATTTTGCCCGTAAAAATCCTGCTATTCCAGCCCACAAAAATCCAGCAATTACAGCTACAATTATTACAACAATCACATTTCCGAAAAACATAATTTTTAAATGTGATTGCCCAAAAAGTCGCAGCTAATCCTCCAGCAATCATCTGTCCTTGCATTCCTATATTAAATAATCCCGCTTTAAAGGCTACCATTGTTGCAAGTGCAGAAAATATTAACGGAGTTGCGATAAATAATGTATTTGCAAGTCCACTAAATAATGGAGATCTTGGATAAGGCTGATAAAAAGCCGCCCGCATCATATCAATGTAGGCTGTAAACGGATTTACACCCTTTGTCATCATTATTACTCCACCAATAATTAATGCGATTAATACTGCAATTATAGATGGTAGAAAATCCTTTATCTTATTTTTAATCATCTATTTTTCCTCCTGCCATTAATATTCCTAATTTTTTTCTGTTGTTGCATCTTTTCTATCCAAAAATTCCTACAATTTCTCCTGAATACATCACTGCAATTCTATCACTTAATGCCATTATTTCCGATAACTCAGCCGAAACAAGCATTATAGCTTTTTCTCAGTTTTTTCATTTAAAATTGTATTATGAATCATCTCAATCGCACCAATATCGACTCCCCTTGTAGGCTGTGCCGCAATAATAAATTTATTTTTACGTTCCAGCTCTCTTGCTACAACTACTTTCTGCTGATTACCGCCAGACAGTCCACCAAACTTGATTTTCCCATCTGTTGGTCTAATATCGTATTTTTCTATATATTCATCAGTTTTTCTCAATTTCGCTATAATCTAGCAATACTCCTTTAGAATACTGATCCTGAAGTCCCAAGGCCATATTTTCTTCCATTGTAAAATCATCAATAGTCGCCCTTTTGTGTCTGTCTTCAGGTATGTGGGAAAGCCCCTTTTCCTTAATAAGTTTTGGCGTCTTGTTTTCCAGCTCATCATTATCTATGAAATATTTTCCGCTGTCAACTTTTGCAAGCCCTGCCAAAGCCTCAATAAGTTCAGTCTGTCCATTTCCCTGCACCCCAGCTATTCCCAGTACTTCACCTTCACGGATTTCAAACGAAACACCCTTAACTTTCTCAATTCCTCCTCTTTTCACAGTCAAATTCTCAACTTTCACAACCACATTTCCCAATTTCACATCAGGTCTCTTAACTTCAAACAGCACAACACGCCCAACCATAAGATTGGCAATTTTCTCCTTCGTAGCTTCCTTAGTTTTCAATTTTCCAACATCGCTTCCACGACGAATAACCGTAATATTGTCAGATAAATCAAGCACTTCCTGCAATTTATGCGAAATAAAAATAATCGTTTTCCCTTCCTTTATAAGATTTCTCATAATCTCATAAAGCTCCTTCACTTCCTGCGGAGTCAGCACTGCACTTGGCTCATCAAACACCAGAAGTTCCGCCCCTTTAAACAACACTTTCAAAATCTCAATCCTTTGATGAATCCCGACAGACAAATCTGACACTTTCGCATCTGGATCAATATTCAGCCCATACTTTTCAGAAACTTCCCTAACCTGCTTTCTAGCAGTATTCAAGTCAAAAAATATTCCACCTTTTTTAGGCTCAAATCCTAGAACCATATTTTTCAGCGACTGTCAACGTGTCAACTAGCATAAAATGCTGATAAACCATTCAATTCCCAAATTTGCTGCAGTTGTAGGGACTGTCAATGTCAATTTTTTCCCCTTGTAAAAATCTCACCAGAAGTCGGAGAATATAGCCCGTTCAAAAATCTTCATAAGCGTGGATTTCCCAGCTCCATTTTCCCCAACAATCGCATGAATCTCCCCTTTTAACCTTCAGCGTAATATCATCATTTGCAACAATCTTCCCGCCTAAAAATTCCTTCCGTATATTTTTTTCATCTCCAAAAATATATTCGCTCATCTTTCCTCCTGCTTCTTAAATTAATTTTATTTAAATTTCAAATCATTCATTTAAAAAATTTATTTATATTTTTTTAGTTATTATTTTTCGTGAATAATTTAGGATTTTTACATTGAACAAATTTACTATTTATATCAAAACTGAACCTCCCACAACTAAAGCCTCAGGGTTCTTGCACTATTTAATAAAATTTTTTAAAAAGTCTGATACATAATAATTTGAGCTTGTTTTTTTAATAAATCAAGAACAGCTATCGGCTTTTCTAACTACATTTATCTTATAATCATTATAGTAGTATTTTGGTTTTTTCCTCCTACAAACACTACTGTATTATTTTTCATTATAAGTATACCCATGATATTCGCTATTTTTCAAGTAATAATGGCGTTCTTTTTAATTTTAACTGATTTTTTTGCAAGTTTTTCGATAATTTCACTTGGAAAAATCTGTTAAATAAACATTTCTCTGGAGTTCTGGCAATATTGCCTGATCTTCTAATTTGTCAGAAATTAAAATGTCCTTATCAAATTTGTATACTGAATCATCTTTAAATTTATTTAATCCTGAGTTTTCATAGGTTTCCTTTTATAAAAAAATTCAACGTTTGATTTCTCAAAGTTTTCTACAACTTCTTTACGGTTGTTTTTTTAGTTCCTCAATTAAAAATTCCTTATCCAATTCTGAATAAACATTTGATGGATTAAAAGTCAGTTTTATTCAAAAGTTCATAGAGAACATAAATTTGTCTATTCAAATATTCCTGATCTGTTCCCTACATATTCGGTTAAAATTAACTCCATTAGACATTGCAATTATTTGCTGTCTATAATATTCATCCAGGGAAGATGCTGGCAATTCCAGTATTTTTTTCCTCTTCTGATAACTGATCAACTTTTTATATCCTGCATTTCCTGATAAAATCTTTTCTTCCAAAAAGCAATGAATACTTTTTTCCCCTTTTTTTATATCCTTCAAAAAAAGCATTAAATTCGTTATAAAATCTATTTTTTTCCAAATAGATCTGTCGGATACGTAATTTCAAATAATTTAATTTCGTAACGTCCTGGAATAACCTTTCGCATTTTTTTCCTTCCCATCGATCATTACTTTTACCTGATTAAATCGTGGCTTTTCCTCTTCCCTCCATTTTATCTCCTTTTTATTTTATCAAAAAGAGCAAAACTCGTCATACTGCATCCAAGCAACATTAATATTATTAATTTTTCAAGTTTTTCCTCCTAATACCTTTTATAAATTTTTCCTTTATAGAAATAGCAATATTTTTCCGGCTACAATTTCCATCAGTTCCTCTAATGTTGCATTTCGTATATTTTTTTATCAATCCAAATTTTTTTATCAATTCCTTTTTCCTTTTTCGGTCCAATTCCAGAAATGTCATCCAACGCACTTTTTGACATTTCGCTTACTCTCAATTTTTCTATGATGCGTAATTCCAAATCTATGGGCTTCATCCCTTAATCTTTGCAAAATCTTTAATGTTTCATCTGTCTTTTCAAATAAATACGGCTCACTTTCATAACTTTTAAAAATTTCCTCTTCCCTTTTTGCAATTCCAATCACATCAGTATGCTCCATTTTTCCAAGTTTTTCCATCACATCCACAGCCACTCCAAGCTGCCCTTTTCCACCATCAATTAAAATCAAATTGGGCATTTTATCATTTTCTATTTTAGAATATCTTCGTGTCAATACTTCCCTCATCATCAAAAAATCATCTGGCGTATCTTTTACAGTAATTTTAAAATGCCTATATTCCTTAGGCGTTGTTTCTCCGTCAATAGCTACAGTCATTGCCGCAACTGCATCTTTCCCTTGAATATTTGAAATATCAAAACAGTCAATTCTGTAGGGAAAACTTTTTTTAACCGTAATTCTTTTTTTAAATTATGAAGCCCTTCCTGAACCATACGCCGTTTTCTATAATATTTATCAACTTCTTCCCGTAAGTTCAAATATCCCATTTCCAAAAGCTGCAATCTTCGGCTATTAATCTTTGGAAAATGAAGTTTTACTTCCTTATGTTTTTCAATTTTTGCCCATTCCTTTATCAAAATTCGCTTTGCACAAAATCGTTCATCACAAATAATATGCTTTTGGAATATTCCTTTTTTTCATAATATGAGTAATCAACCTCTCAAAAAGACTTTTCCTCTTGACTTCTTTTCCATTGAAATTATTATGTGATTTTTTATTAATAACTTTCCCTTCCCTGAATGTTCAGCACACATAAAAACACATTTTTCTCTTTTTCCTCAAATACAAACACATCCTCGTCAATTTCCTTGCTATATTCGATAATTTGTGTTTCCAGCATTCTTTTTAACACAGCCAATTTTTTTCACGCTCGTTAATCGCACGCTCAAATTCCATTTCATCACTAAACTGTTTCATCCTATTTTTCCAGCATTTCAAGAACTTTATCAGAATGTCCCTTCAAGAAATTTTTTTGAAATTGCTTTACATTCGTACTGTATTCATCTTCAATATCTTTTATATTTACAAGGTGCAGGGCAAGTTTTTCATATAATACTTCAAGCACGGCTTTGTAATTTTTGTCCATATTTCGGTTGCAATCTCGAACAGGAAATATTTTAATAAGCGACTTCATTGCAAAAATATTCCCATTGGATAAGGCCCAAAATATTCGGCATTCTCATTTAATTTTTTTCGTACTTCTCACAATTTCCACCTTTGGAAATTTTTTTCCTTTGTAAACTTTATATATGGATAAGTCTTTTCATCCTTTAACAAAATATTATATTTTGGCTTATTCTTTTTTTATCAGGTTATTTTCCAGAATAAGCGCCTCAACTTCCGATTTACAGATAAAAAAACTCAATATCCCTAATATTTTTTTCACCAATTCCAGCGTTTTTCTGATTATGCGAATTTATATTTGTAAAATAAGACTTCACCCTATTTTGAAGATTTTTTTGCTTTTTCCCACATAAATAATCTTCCTCGCTCATTTTTTTCATCAGGTAAACTCCTGGATTTGTGGGAATATCCTTATATTTAACTGAGCGATTTTATTTCTTTTTCTATTTTTTTCTGTCTTTATTTCTTCTCCCATTTTTTTGTATCTTTTTATTCTTTCCTTTAAATTGTATAAATGTAAGTAAAACTAAATTTCCTTTTTATCTCCCACTTCCCTATGAAATTTCCCAATATGATAATCCATCTTTTTTTGAAAGGTCATCGTAAAGTTTATTCACAAATGTGGCTGAACGATGCTGTCCGCCTGAACATCCTATTCCTATACGTAAATGTGATTTTTCCTTCCTTTTCATATTTTGGAATTAAGTACAAAAAGCATATCTAAAAGCATTTTATAAAAATTCTGACTTTCTGGAAGTCCCATTACATAATCCTGAACTTCCTTATGATTTCCAGTTTTTTTCTTTTAAACTCTCAATATAATAGGGATTTGGCAAAAATCTCAAATCGAACATTAGGTGAAGATCCAGCGAATTCCATACTTAAATCCAAAGGAAGTTAAATTGACGCTTATTTTTTTTCTTTGCCCTGAAAATTCCTTTTCCAAAACTTCCTGCAATTTTTTTACTGTCAATGTGCTTGTATCAATTACCAAATCAGCTTTTTACCATAAAATCCTTTTATAATTTTACGTTCCGCCTTTATATTAGCAAGTAAAGTGTCATACATGTTTAACGGATGCTTTCTTCTGGAAAGTTCATATCTGCTAAAGCAAAACATCTGTCCTTGCATCTAAATAAATCATAGTATGAGATATTTCCTCTTTGTCCAATATTTCCAGCTGTTTTGTCAACTGTTCAATAAATTCCTGATTTCTAACGTCTATTGCTATTGCCACCTGGTTTCTCTTTTCCACTGCTAATAAATATTTCATTCAAATACTGAAACAAATTAATAGGAAAAATTATCAATGCAAAAATATTCCCTATCCTCAAAAAAATTTCATCGCCTCAGATTTCCCTAGCTCCACTCATTCCAGTTATTATAACTAATTCTTTTTCATCTTATCCATAAAAAAATTCTCTTTAAAAAAATAAATTTACTTCTCTAATTTCCCTTGAAATTATTATAGCATATCTCCAGATAAATATAAATAATTTTTGATAGACAAAAATTTTTTTATATTTTTCATCATAAGCCTGTTTCGACAATTTATTTTTATTTTATAAGTTAAAAATTTATTCTGCAGGACCAAATTAAAAATTTAAATATTGACAATTTTAAAAATTTATATTAAAAATAAATTGTAATGATTACAAAATTAAATAAATTTGTATAAATAAAAATAAAAATTTGGAGGTATAAAAATGGATTTTTAGCTTAAATCTTGGGGCTTTAGATGAAGGGAAACTGGCAAAAATTGATGAAAATAAACTTTATGATGTAACTGTAGTGGGTTCTGGACCTGCAGCTGTCTCAGCGGCAATCTATGCAGCTAGAAAAGGGCTTAATGTGGCGATGATTGGTGTGAAAATCGGAGGACAAGTTCTTGATACAAATGAAATTGAAAATATTATTGGAACTATTTCGACTACTGGAGCTAAATTTGCCCAAACTTTGGAAAAACATCTGAAGGAATACGAAGTTGCATTTAAAGAAGGACATTTGGTAAAAGAAATAAAGGAAGATGGAAAAGATAAAATTTTAGTAACTGATGATGGAAAAAGTTATAAATCGAAAACTGTTATTATAGCAACTGGAGCAAAACCAAGAAGTCTTAATATTCCAGGAGAAGCCGAATATGTTGGGAAAGGGGTACATTACTGCTCAACTTGTGACGGGCCTTTCTACAAAGGACTGGATGTTGCTGTAATTGGTGGTGGAAATTCAGGTGTTGAAGCGGCTCTTGACCTATCTGGAATTGCAAAATCAGTTACATTAATCGAATTTATGCCTGAATTAAAGGCTGATAAAGTTTTACAGGAAAAATTGGCTGAGCAATCAAACATAAAAGTAATTTTAAATTCTGCAACTACTAAAGTAAACGGAAATGAATTTGTAGAAAATATCATCTACAAAAAAACAGAGAAACTGAAGAAGAAAAACATTAAACGTGGGAAGGAATGTTCGTGGAAGTAGGATTATCGCCTAGAAGCGAAGTTGTAAAAAGATTTAGTTGAAACAAACAAAATTGGAGAAATCGTAATCAACCCTGAAAACAACTCAACTTCCGCAGCTGGAATCTTCGCAGCAGGAGATGTTACAAATATCAAACAAAAACAAATAATCATTGCAATGGGAGAAGGAGCAAAAGGCGGCGCTTAGCGCATTTGACTATTTAATTACAAAATATTAATTTTTATTGCATTTACTTTAACAATATCTAGTAAGAAGTCTCCCTCTTCTACAAGAGGGAGATGAATTGCAGAACATAACTGAAATAATAATTATTATATGGTATAATACTCGTACATCAGGGCAGGGACTGTCCAAAGAGCTTAGTAAATATATTTGGCTAACAGAAGCAGATACTTCCCAAGAAGCTCACACTTCTAAAAGTGGGAGTAGTTCACTTAGTTACTAACAAGGGGTCGAGACCTCTTGCTAAAAAAATTTATAATAAATTCATAGTTTAGTATATGGTGAGGCTGTCTCATAATTCAAAAAAATAATTTTACTAACATAAATATTATATATTTTAAAAATCAATAGATATTATTTTTTTATTGATTCTATAAATATAGATTTATGATTTAGGAATTTTATTTATTTTTGTGAAACAGCCCCATTTTTTTATCGTATTTATAAAAGATATAAAAAGTTGACATCTACCTTATAATTGAGTAAAAATACTATTAATTTAAGAATTTTTTTATTTGAAATAGGAAATTTTTGAATTTTTGCTAAATAAATACTGTTTAATGCTATTTTCCATTTTAAACAGCAAATAGCTATGAATTTCTTTGCAAGGGGTAAAGATCTCTTACTTAAATTTTTTTAAACGGGATTTAAATTCTAAAAAGGAGGGAAAATAGTGAAAACCTTAATAAGATTAGTACAATTTATATTAAGTGAAATTGCTGAATTATGCAGTTTAATTTCATTGACAATAATGGCTATAGGATTTTACACGATATTGCCAATTTTAGTATTTTTTGCTCTTCTTGCTTTTATTTTTGCTGGAAACTGGAGCTGGCTCTTTAGGTGTTCTTATTTACGTTCTAATTGCTTGTGCAGTTTTTTTCTGATTTTTAAAGCCATTCCAGAATTTTTGAATTTTATTTTAGGAATTCTTCTGAATGAAAGAGGAGAAAATAAAAAAATTTACAAAAAATATGAGCAATGGTTTGAAAGCGCAAGGGATCAAGAATATGAAAGAAGAAGAAAAGCTCAGGAAGAATATCAGAAGCAGCAGGACAGGGAAAAACAGTACTGGAAAGAAAAAAATCCCAAGAATACTCATACTATAGACATCAACAGGAATACTCAAGGGAGCAATATGAAAGAAAAAAATAATGACTATTCAAATTTTTGATTACCAAAAGCACAAATGATGGAGGAATTATTCAGAAATTTGAAGAATATCTAGATATTTTTGAAAAATTGATAAAAAAATGGAGAAATAAATGAGGATGTAATAAAAAAAGCATACAGGAGGAAATAAAAAAAGTACATCCAGATAGAAATTCGGATCAAACTGCTAATGCTAAAACTCAAAAATTAAATGATATAAAGGAATTTTTAGATAACCAGCTGGAATATTATCTAATACAAAGGAGAAAAGGACAATGATTGTAAAAATTACAAATATATAAAATTAGCTTATACAGCAAGAGTTCTAATTTTTTAGCCTGTATATTAACACCAATTCTTTTTAAAACTCGGAATATTTGTTATTGGCATCTGTTTTGTAATTTCATCTTTTTATAGTTTTTTTGGCACTGATGCCTGCGAAAAATATAGTTAGCAAGGAACTTAACCGAAGAATGTCAAAACTTCCAGTTCCAAAAAAACCACATTTTCAAATGGAAGAAAAGCAGCAATATCGGTTACGCTTTTACAGATTCATCCAAAGGAACAATCTGGATTTGCAGCACGCAGACAAAATTTGAACTACATATATCTTATATCAGAATTTGACATAACAGAATCTTTTTGGAAAAAAATTCAATTTAGAAAGCATCCAGATACACTCAAAGAAAATGAACTTAGAGAATTTACAATATTTAACAGCCTTTTAAATTTTGAAATTCACAATTATCCACTATTTAAATGGAAAACAGCATGACCCTTGCTAAAAATTTATTTTTCAAAAAGAAGTTATCTAAATTCAAAGTAACTTCTTCTTTTTATTCAATACTAAATCCAGAAATTATATTTTATTTATTTCCTGACAAGAGCCTCGACCTCTTGCATAGTAGAAATTATAACAACTCTATTATTTTAATGGGAAATAGTATAAACTAGTTCATAAGCCCAAAAAGTTAAGATTTTGAAAAAAATTCTTCATTTTCATCGCTCATTTCCCAATCTTTTTCCATTTTTTTACATACTTAACATCCAAAGTTTTTTTCTGTATATTTCAAATCCTTGCTATTAAATTTTTTTCATTAAAAAAATTCTTTTTCCAAGTTCTGATATTTGATTTTGCAGTTCTTCGTTATTTTTGGCATAGCCTTTTGAAAGTTTTTTTCAGACATTCTATTTTTGAAGTTCTGACATATAAGGTGTTAAATCAGGAGATTTTACAGTAACATTAATTGTAGCTGTATCCCCTTTTTGCCTCAACTTTGTTAATTTTGTAGGTTATTTTTTTCATTCCTTCGCCATACATTTTTACTAAATTGATCTAAAATAACCGTTACATCTCCACTTGCCTTGCCAAATTTTGATAAATTTCCCGACTGTATTACTTTCATTTGTCTCTCAAATTCCTTTTTGCGCCGGATGAGTTCCACAACTTACTACAAATAGAAGCATGCTTAATAAAATTAATATTTTAGCTTCATAAGATTATCTTCCTTCCTAAAAAGTTTATTATATTATACCATAAATATATAAAGATATTTCCAGTATTTCATTAGATTTACATTACTTATAAACTGCTCTCATTTATCTTTTTGTTAAAGTTTTAAGAACATCGTAGCAAAATTAAAATAAATTACAAGTGTCACAGCATCTGAAATCGTTGTTATCAAAGGTGTTGCCATAACCGCTGGATCAGCCTTCACAATTTTTTTGCTCCAAGCGGAAGCAGTGCTCCTACCAGTTTTGATACAATTACTGTAAATACAAGTGTCAATGAAACGACAAAAGCAATTACAAAATTAGTTTTTTCAAATGTTATAAGTCTTATAAAATTTAACAGCGCCAAAACTATTGAAACCATTATTCCAATTGAAAAATTCTTTTTATTACTTTAAAAGGCATCTTTTGGAGAGATTTCCCCAAGTGCAAGCGAACGGATTACAACCGTTGAAGATTGTGAACCAACATTTCCACCGCTTGACATAAGCATTGGGATAAATGCTGTTAAAATTATTGACTTTGCCAGAACTTTTTCGTAACCTTGTATTATATTTCCAGAAATTGTGTCAGAAATCATAAGAACTGCAAGCCACCCGATTCTTTGCTTTGCCATCGTAAAGATGCTTGTCTTTAAATAGGAATCATCGGTAGGTGAAGTAATTCCAGCCATTTTGTGAAAAATCTTCTGTAACTTCCTGATCCACAACATCCAAAACATCATCCACCGTAATTATTCCCAAAAAGCCTATTTTCATGGTCAACAACTGGCATAACGATAAAAATCGTACTTTTTTTAAATAAATCTGCAACTTTTTCCTGATCATCATGTGTATTTACACTTACAAAATTTGTATTCATAATATCTTCAATTACAGCACTGTCTTTTTTAGAAATCAATTCCTTTAGTGAAAGCACACCTTCCAATTTCCCTTTTTTGTCCGTAACATAGCAAGTATAAATATTTTCCTTGTCTTTCCCAGTTTTTTTCAGCTGTCCTATCGCCTCTTGAACTGTCATATTTTTCTGAAAATCCACATATTCAGTCGTCATAATGCTTCCAGCTGAATTATCTGGATATTTTAGAAGCTGGTTTATCAAATGTCTATCTTTTCTATCCGTATTTTTCAAGATTTTTTTTACAATATCCGACGGCATTTCCTCGATAATGTCAACAATATCGTCAAAATACAGTTCATCAAATATTTCCCGTGTTTCAACATCAGTTGAAGCGTGAATAATCATTTCCTGATGTTCACTATCCAAATATGAAAACACATCCGCCGCTTTATCTTTTTTTAAAAGTCTAAAAATCATTATTACAAGCTCTGGCAGTTTAAATAAATTTATCACATCAGAAATTTCAACTGCATTTAATTTATCTAATTCTTTTTATTTCAAAATATTTTTTCTTTCAAAAGATCTTCAATTATTCTTTTTATTTTTTTCATTTTTTTCTCACCTCATTTTTTTCTTATATTAGTTGCCATATAACTTCGATTAGACAATCAATTTTTATATTCTTAAATTTTATAAAAATATTTACTTTTATAACATTACTTAAAAACATAGTTGCAAATCTAAAGTAAATAGTAAGAGTAAGCGCATCTAAAATCGTTGTTATTAAAGGCCCTGCCATTATTGCCGGATCCATTTTAAAAGTTTTAGCGATAACTGGTAAAAAAGCACCTATTATTTTAGAAATTATAACTACAAAAATTAAAGTTACTGAAACTGTCATTGCAACATTTAAAGGTGTTTTTGTCAAAGTTATAATTCTTAAAAAATTTATTGCCGCCAAAACAACAGCTACTATAAATGAAATAAGAAATTCTTTTTTTAATATTTTAAAAGTATCTTTTGTATCAACTTCCCCCAATGCCAAAGCACGGACTACAATTGTCGAAGACTGTGCGCCTGCATTTCCTCCAGTATCCATCAGCATTGGAATAAATGATGAAAGTATAACTACAGACTGCAGCACATCTTCATATTTACTTATAATTCTTCCAGTAAATGTAGCAGAAATCATAAGCACAATAAGCCAGCTAATTCTTTGTCTTGCCATTGTAAAGGCGCTTGTTTTTAAATAAGACTCCTCCACAGGCGAAATCCCAGCCATTCTATGAAAATCCTCTGTCGCTTCCTGTTCCACAACATCCATTACATCATCAATCGTAATGATTCCTAAAAGTCTATTTTCATCATCAGTCACAGGAAGTACGATAAGATTATATTTTTTTATTATTTCCGCAACCTTTTTCCTGATCATCATTTACATGAACACTTATTACATTTTTTTATTCATAAGATTTTTGAATTGGCTCATCATCCTCGCTCGTAATAAGCTCTTTTAGGGAAATTACTCCTTCCCAGCCTTCTACCTTCGTCAATCACATAGCAGGTATAGACATTTGCCATATCTTCCATAACATCCCTAATTTTTAAAAAAATTGCAGAAGAAGCTGTCATATCCTTTTTTAAGTCCATATATTCAGTTGTCATAATGCTTCCAGCTGAATTTTCAGGATATTTTAACAAAAGATTTATTGTGTGTCTATCTTTTGCATCGGTATTCTTTAGTATCTTTTTGACCACATTTGATGGCATTTCTTCGATAATATCGACAATATCGTCAAAATACAGCTCATCAAATATATTTTTAGTTTCCACATCTGTCATTGTCTTAATAATCATTTCCTGATGTTCGCTGTCCAGATATGAAAATACATCGGCTGCCCTATTTTTAGAAAGTAGCCGAAAAATCATTATTAGTTCAGAAGACTCAAACTGATTCAGCAGTTCTGAAACTTCCACAATGTTTAAATCATTTAAATATTTTCTAATTTCAAAATATTTTTTTTCATCTATAAGTTTTTGAATAATGTTGTTTTTCCATCATTATCTCCTTTCTTTTTGCATTCTCAAATTTTTTTAAATTTTTATGCAAATAAAAATCAGGAGAATAACAGCAACGAAGATACTCCCTTTATCCGTATTTGCATAAATTTGTAAATTTTAATTTATTCAGATTTTTAAATCTCTCTTCCGGGACTTCCTCGTTCAAAAACATCCACCTCCACAAAACAATAAATTAGCATAAATTCCAAATATTTATATCCGTTATTTTTTTACTATATCTAAAATCAAAACAAAAATTAAGATAAATAACTAATAAAACTTATGCTCACAGAAATTCTACCAAACAAAACTACCTATTGTCAATAAATTTTTAAAAATTTGAAAAATCTTTTTAATAACATTTTTATTAAAAATAAATTTTTTTATCTAAATAGTAAGCAAGACAAACTATTTTTATTAAAAAAATAATTTGACTTTTTAATTTTTTTAGGGTATAAATATATCGTATGATTAAATATTCATATAACTAAATCTAAAAAAATTTAGGAACTTAGAAATAAAAAAATAAGTAAAAAGGAAGAGAAATTAAATGAAAGTAGTAGTAGTTAATAAAGAAGAACTGGAATAGAAGTTGTAGAAAAAGAATTAAGAGGACTAAAAGCTGGAGAAGCATTAGTTGATGTAGAATATTGCGGTGTTTGCCATACTGACCTGCATGTGGCTCATGGTGACTTTTGGGAAAGTTCCGGAAGAGTTTTAGGGCATGGAAGGAATTGGGATTGTAAGAGAAGTTGCTGAAGGTGTGACATCACTCAAACCAGGAGATAGAGTAAGTATTGCTTGGTTCTTTGAAAGGATGTGGAAGATGTGAATACTGTATTAATGGACAGGAAACATTGTGTAGAGATGTAATAAATGCTGGATATTCTGCAGATGGCGGAATGGCTGAACAATGTATTGTTACAGCTGATTATGCAGTAAAGGTACCTGAAGGACTGGATCCAGCTCAAGCCAGCAGCATCACTTGTGCAGGAGTTACAACTTATAAAGCTATAAAAGTTGGAAAACCTCAACCAGGACAATGGGTAGTAATTTACGGTGCAGGAGGATTAGGAAACTTGGCAGTTCAATATGCTAAAAAAGTATTTAATACTCATGTAATTGCCGTTGATATTAATGATGATAAATTGGCACTTGCTAAAGAAGTTGGAGCTGATTACATTATAAATGGTAAAAAAGAAGATCCAGTTGCAAAAATTAAGGAATTAAGTGGAATAGGAGCTCATATTGCTGTAGTTACTGCTGTATCAAAAGTTGCATTTAACCAAGCTGTTGATTCGGTAAGAGCTGCAGGAAAAGTTGTTGCAGTTGGACTTCCATCAGAAACTATGGACTTGCCAATCGTGAAAACTGTATTGGACGGAATTGAAGTAATCGGATCGCTTGTTGGAACAAGAGAAGACTTGAGAGAAGCATTCCAATTTGGAGCAGAAGGATTAGTTGTGCCAGTAGTTCAAACTAGAACTATTGAAGAAGCTCCTGAAATCTTTAAGGAAATGGAAGAAGGAACAATTCAAGGACGTATGGTAATTGATATGCACTCACATTCTTGCGGATGTGGACATAAACATTAATTTACTTAAACTTAATTTATAATTTTAACTTATTTATATAAATAAAAATGTAATTAACTCAAATTGTTAGTTACATTTTTTTCTTCTTTTAATAAGATACTAATTTATCATTTATCAAAACTCTTGGATTTTTTGAACTAAACAAAGGATAGCCTCTATCATTTAATTTTTGCATCATAAACTGCTATTTTTTTGAACATTAATTTCATTTTTTAAAATATATTTTTGCCAATTTATTGTCTATATAAATTTTTCCTTTTAGAAACTTCCTTTTTATATTCATTTTCCTTCTTTTCATAACACTTTTCCACTCCTGAACTAATTTCATATACAGGAAAAATCAGCATATCCATAAAAAGTCCCTAAATCCTATTATTGATAAAAAAATCTTTTTGGATTTATTGTACATTCATAATAAAAAAATTTTACTTGATGAATTTTCAAATTTTCTATAGTCACTTTGAGAATTTTTCTCTTTCATCTTTCATTTTTTCAACTAGTCTATATTCTCTATTATCCTTTGGATTATAAATTTTACCATCTACAATATTTTTTTATCCTCTGAACTTGAATTTGAATAATTATCACCACCTATAAGAGCATCTCTTAATTTTGACCAAAAAAATCTGCTTTCATTGTTGATGTTACCATTATAAATGACAATAGGATCAATGTTAAAAACTCTTTTTCTTTTTCATAAAAAAATCATCTCCTAAAACTTATTTTTTTAATTTTTTTGAACTAAACTTTTATTTGAAAATATTTTACCAATGATAATTGAACATATATAATTTAAAATTCATAAAAAAATTTGTAAATTTATTATTTAAAAAAAGTCTATCAAAAATTAACTCTCATACCAGCTGTAAACACATTATTTTTTTAGCCTTTTTATCAATTTTTCCATCATAATTCAAATACCAGGCAAATTTTGAACTAACTTCATTTAAAACTCCAGCTCCTACCCATGTTTGGTTCTTTTGAAAGTCCTATTCCCTTTACTTTTAAATTTTGCATCTGGTAGTCCTGAATATGATGCTTTAAAATTCAAATCTTCATTATTAAATGCCCTTTGATGTGTTATATATCCTTGTAATGTAGTTTTTGAACCATTTTCAAAATTAAATTTCTGACTAACTCTAACTCCAGCAAGTCCACTTGTTTGTTTGTAAGTCTTTTTATCCGCCTTTAATCCAAATTGGCTATTTTCCTCATGAAATGCTCCTCTTTGAACTGTATCGTGCGAGATTCCAGCAAATGGTGTCAATACAAAAATCACCTTTTTTTCACATCATACCCTGTTTCTAAATATCCTGAAATTACTTTATCATTATGCTCAATTTTTTTCCTCGTGAAATATCATTTTTCAGATAAAATAATATCCCTTTTAACTTCACTATTTACAAATCCAAGTCCAACTCTTCCTTGCAAATACATCAGATTATCTTTATTTCCAACTCTTCCATACACTGAAATTCCAAAATTATCCGCATCTGATTTTCCACCATGTCTATCAAATTTCACATTCCCTTTTGAATAAGCTAAAGCCGTTCCTAAAATCAAATTTTCTCCAAATTGCTTATCAATTCCAACCTGTCCTCCATAAACTTTAGTTTTTCCTTCAGCATACCCATTTTGTTTTAATTTCCCATTAGCTCCAATGGAAGAAATCCATAATCCAAATTTATCACTAGCATTATCAAGCGTTCCGAGCATTACAAGTCTATTTGATAAATCCTTATTTATTGTTTGCGATTGTTGAAATGTTAAAGCTTGAGCTGAAGCATAAATTTGTCCTGATAAACTATCTAATATACTTGAACTCAAAGATAGGGAATTTTTTTGAAGTTTTTGCTGCACCTAAAAGCAAAATTAGAAACATTTGCATTTCCTTCAGCTATTTTTATCTAATTCTTTAAAGGAAACCTCTACATTTTTTTAGCAGTATTCTTCTGCATTTCATCGCTATTTTTTTCAAACTATTTACATAATCTTCCACATTTTTTTCTACTAATTGTAGCTTCAATTGAATTTCCTTTATTTTTCCACTTTTCCATTAATCAATCCATCAGTTTCCACTTTTGCAAATTGTCCTTCTATTCCTTTTTCAGCTTCAATAACTGCCGATGTTGTTGGCATTGCAGTAACGTATCCATTACTCAAAAAGTTTTTACTGTGCTTCCCAAAGTTTGATTTCTTTCTCTTCCATCAATTTTTATTGTTCCTTTTACTATTAATTTTTGATCCAATTTCTGCTTCTGTCACTGAACCATATTTCGCTGTATAATTTCCAGTTATAATCGCTCCTGTTCCAATATTCTTTAATGTTCCTTTATTTACAACATCAACTGCCTTATTAACAGTTATCTCCTCCGTATGATAATTTTTTTAGAAATTTCTCCTATCACAGTTTCAGGATTTGTAATCAATGTTCCATTTGTTTCTATTTCAATATTTTTTTGGGAGTAAATTTTTTTCTTAACATCGAGTATTCCATCTTTTATTATTGTTTCATATTCGAAGTATTGTCTCCTTTCAAAACTAGTGTTCCACCATCTACTTTTTATTTTATAAAAAGAATTTTTTTCCTTCTAAAACTAATGTCCCTTTTCCGTTTTTCTAAATCTGTATACGAGCCATAAATATTATTTCTAAAAACCCAAGTTTTTGTATCTGGAACATGAAACTTGCTTAACCTGTAATTCAAGTTTCTTGGTCCATTTAAAGCAGTAGTAGCATTTAAAAGTCCATATCCAAATACATCATCCACTCCTGCTGCTCCGATATCAGTAGCTGTTGAAAGAATTATGTCTCTAATCATATCCATTTTCATTCCAGGAAATTTTTCACGTACCTGATCTACCGCTTTTGCAACATTTTCCGCTGCTTTTGCTGATGTTCCATCTTCACTTACCGCAGTTATAGTCCATTTACTAGCTACCCCTGCATTTGACAATGGCTCTAAATCCTTCCATTCCAATCCTGCAGTTCCAGATTTATTCACAAGTGCAACTACATTTATCCAAGATTTTTCCAAAGATTTTTCAAAATAAGGAAGTCCTCCTTCAAGTGACGGATTTTTATTTCCTCTGATGTTCCCTGCTGGCCAAATATATAAATTATCTCCACCTGAAGCTGAATTTACCCTTGCAATATACTCGTCCATTAAATCTCCGCCAATTGCTGCTCGATAACTATTTGAAGCAGTTAAATCTGAACTAAAATCTGTAACTTGCTGTGTAGTTCCTGTACTGTGCAAAAATATTTTTTCATTCATTGGAGTCCCTGAAGATGTCTGATAATCTTGTTTTTTTATTGGTGTTCCAGCTATATTTGGAATTTTAACTATATCACTTGTTGCCGTTGTAAGTATTATACCATTTGGATATTGTGATGAATATCCTCCATTTCGGATCACAATTTCACCGTTATAATAAACATCTGAGGCACTTGGCCCTTTTGGATTTGGATCTGCTGGCTTTGGTGTTGGTGTTGGTGTTTTTTCTGTATCCTTATTACCACCACTGCTTCCACAACTTATTAAAGATAAAAGCAAGGCATAAATAAATATCTTTTTGATTTTACTTTTCATATATACCACTCCCATTATAATCTGATTTGAATCTTGACTTGATTTAATTTAATTATAATATATTAACATTAAAGAAAAATGAGAAAATAAATTTAATAGTCTAAATTATTTGACTTTTTAAATTTCAAATGTTATAAATATATAGTGGCAAATAATATAGTAGAACCATATTAGATTTGTTTTTGAAATTATATTAGAATTATAATAAAATAAATATTATGAAGCAAGAAATCTTGAATCTTTGATAAAATAAAAAAATTCAAGTTATTAAGCATATCTATTAAATGGTTTGAAAAAAATAGTTTTAAAATATATTTAAATTTTAGGAGGAGAAAAAGATGATTTACACATTGACATTGAATCCAGCGTTGGATTATGATATGTATCTAAAGGATGATTTGCAGGCAGAACACTTGAATCTTGCTCACAAAGTAAATTATAGAGCTGGTGGAAAAGGGATTAATGTTTCTAAAGTATTGAAAAATCTGGATGTGGAATCTACAGCGATTGGATTTGTGGCTGGATTTGTTGGAGATTTTATTGTCAGAGATTTGAAAAAGGATAACATAAAATCTGAATTTGTGGAACTTGAAGGAAATACTAGAATTAATGTAAAGGTTAATGGGAATGACAAGGAAACTGAACTTACTGGAGTTTCACCAGAAATTACAGCAGAAAAATTGCAGGAACTAACTAACAAAATTTCTGATTTAAAAGATGGAGATATACTTGTTTTATCTGGAAGCATCCATCTTCAATCAGCAGCAAAATTTATAAGCAATTATCTGAAAAATGTAAAAAGCAAATGTTGAAATTGTGCTTGATACAAGAGGAAATTTACTGCAAGACAATATTCACAATAATCTTTTTGTTAAGCCGAATATTCACGAATTAAGAGAAATGTTTAACGAAAAATTGGAAACAAAGGCTGAAATCGTAGAAAAATGTAAATTCTTTTTAGACAGAGGAGTTAAAAATGTCATTTTGTCTAGAGGTGGCGAAGGCGCATTGCTTGTAAACAAGGACTTTGTGCTGGAAGCATCTGTTCCAAAAGGGCAATTAATCAACTCAATTGGTGCTGGAGATTCTATGGTTGCAGGATTTACTGCAGGATTTGTAAAGGGGCTTTCTCCAGAAGATTCATTTAGATTAGCAGTCGCTTCAGGAAGTGCTACAGCTTATTCTTATGGACTTGCAGAAAAGGATTTAGTAAATAAATTGTATGATGAAATTGAAATTTCAAAGGAAACTTTTTAAAGAGTAAAAATTAAACTTGACAATTGAGTAAAAATAGTAATGATTTTTTTGTATTTAATTTTAAAGTTGCTTTACTACGGCTGAAAATAAAAAAATTATTTAAAGAAATAAAATGAAAAATAATAAATTAAGGATGGTGTACAAATGAAAAATATCTGACTTACTGATTAAAGATAGAATTAGTCTAGATGTGAAATCTACAACTAAAGTAGATATAATTAAAGAACTTGCCAGACTGCTACGAAAAAAACAGGTGTCCTGAATGATTATGACGGATATGTAGAGGCATTGATGGCTAGAGAAGCTCAAAGCTCAACTGGAATTGGTGGAAGGAATCGCAATTCCACATGCTAAGACAAAAATATGTAAAAACCTGCACTTGCAATGGGTGAAAACCAGAAGAATTGATTACGATTCATTGGATGGAGAACCTGCAACATTGTTCTTTATGATTGCCGCTCCAGATGGTGCAAATAACACTCATATTGAAACACTTGCAAGATTATCACAATTATTATTGGATGATGATTTCAAGGAAGCTCTTGAAAATGCAAAGACAGCTGATGAAGTACTGGAAATCATTAATAAAGCTGAAGCAGAAAAATTTGCAGAAGAAGAAAAGAAAGATGCTGTAACTGCACAAGCTCCAACTGATGAAAATGCTCCTTACATAATCGCAGCAACAGCCTGCCCAACAGGAATTGCCCATACTTATATGGCGGCAGAAGCACTAAAAAAAGCAGCTGATGAAATGGGAATAAACATAAAAGTTGAAACAAATGGTGCGGATGGTAGAAAAAATGTCTTGACTGATGAAGATATTAAAAAAGCTACTGGTGTAATTTTAGCAATTAACAGAAATATCGAAGTTGACAGATTTGACGGAAAACCGTTAATTCAAGTGGAAGCAAAAGAAGGAATTAACAATGCAAAAGCATTAATTCAACAAGTTTTAGATGGAAAAGCTCCTATTTTCCATGCAAGCGGTTCAAAAACTGCAGATTCTTCTGAATCATCTTCATCTGAGAAAAAAGGACTTTACAAACACTTATTAAGTGGAGTTTCATATATGCTTCCGTTAGTAATAAGTGGAGGAATTTTTGATAGCACTGGCATTTTTTAGTTGATACATTGTCTGGTAATGGTGGAGCAGGAGCAGAATACGGTTCTAAAGCGCCATTAGCTAAAAATGTTAAAAAGATATTGGTGGACAGGCATTTGGATTGTTTTGTGCCAGTTTTAGCTGGATATATTGCTTACAGTATTAGTGAAAGAGCGGCATTGGCGGCAGGACTAGTTGCAGGAGCTATTGCAACAGCTGGTGGTTCTGGATTTATTGGTGCATTGCTTGGTGGATTTTTAGCTGGATATGTTGTACAAGGTTTAGTAAAAGCATTATCAGGTATGCCAAGATCTTTAAGCGGATTGAAAATGATATTATTATATCCTGTTTTTATCAGTATTAATCACAGGTGTAGCAATGGTACTTGTTATAAATCCATTTGCAGCAATAATTAACAATGGTTTAAATGCTTGGTTAAATGGAATGTCTGGTTCAAGTGCTGTTCTATTAGGTGCAGTTCTTGGTGGAATGATGGCTATTGATATGGGAGGCCCTGTAAATAAGGCAGCTTATGTATTTGGTTCTGGAACATTGGCAGCTACAATGACATCTGGTGGAAGTTTACCAATGGCAGCAGTTATGGCTGGTGGAATGGTTCCTCCAATCGCAATCGCATTAGCATCAACATTATTTAAAAAAATAAATTTACTGCACAAGAAAGAGAAGCAGGACTTACAAACTACATTATGGGATTCTCATTCATCACAGAAGGTGCAATCCCTTATGCAGCAGCAGATCCAACAAGAGTAATACCAGCAAGTGTCGTAGGTTCAGCAATCGCAGGAGCATTAACAGGACTATTTAATATAAAAATACCTGCTCCACATGGTGGAATCCTAGTAATGGCATTAAGCAACAACTTCTTCCTATATTTAGTAGTAGTTATAATTGGAAGTATTGTTTTCGGCTATTGTTTTAGGGGCATTAAAACCTGCCATAAAAGAAGGATAAAAATTTTAAATATTTTTAATTTAAAAACAAAATAAAAACCGTCTTATTTGATTAATTCATTTTAAAACGGTTTTTATAAATAAATTTTTAATATTACTTGAACTTATAAATAAATTCAAGAATTTCAGAATATCCTATACTAGAATCTGCTATTTTTAACCCCAATTCTGTAAGTTCATTATTAGAACAATTTAAACTAATTCCATTTAACTCAAGAAGAACCATCATAACATAAATTCCAATTCTTTTTATTTCCATCTAAAAAGCATGATTTTTTTAATAAAACTATAACATAATCTTGCAGCTTTTTTTCTTCTATTGTTGGATATTTTTTTCAACTCCAAAATAAGATTGATAAACATTATTTATTGAACTTTCAATTAAACCTTTATCTCTAACTCCATCAATTCCTCCAAATTTTTTTCTACCAGTTCAGAATGAAGTTTTAATATTTGCTTTTTCAGATAAAAAGAATCATTTTGCCAATTCCTCAAATGTTTTTTTGTATTTCTTTAAAATTTTAGATGAAACCATTTCCAATTCATTATCTTCTGCAAATTTTTACTGGTTCTTCTTCAACTTCTTTTTGCTAAATTGTAATCAACTAAAAATATATTTTTGGGGTATTATTTTTTTAAAAATAACAACAGATCCATTTGCATCTACCATTCTTGCCACTTTTTGAAAAATTTTTGATTAGCTTCCTTCATTGAAACTAAGTTGTCTAATTCTGCTTTCATATTACTCACCTCTTATAAAATATAATATCATAAATATAGGATAAATTCAACCTATTTTTTTAAAAATACTACTTAACTTTAAAAAACTTCAATCTCAAAGCATTTCCCAAAACCGACACCGAACTAAATGACATTGCAAAAGCTGCAATCATCGGGTCTAACTTCGGTCCATTGAAAAATGCATAAAATATTCCAGCTGCAAAAGGGATTCCAAGTATGTTGTAAAAGAATGCCCAGAATAAATTTTCCTTTATATTTGTAATTGTTGCCTTGCTTAATGCAATTGCTCCTGCCACATCCCGCAAATCGTTTCTAATTAAAACAATATCAGCTGATTCTATAGCCACATCTGTTCCATTTCCTATCGCAATTCCTACATTTGCTTGGGCTAATGCTGGCGAATCGTTGATTCCATCTCCAACCATTGCGACAAATTCATCTTTTTCCTGAAGCTCCTTTATTTTTTGAGATTTTTGATAAGGCAGAACTTCTGAAATTACATCATCAATTCCTACTTGCTTTGCTATAAATTCCGCAGTTTTTTCATTATCTCCTGTAAGCATTATTGTTTTAATTCCCATTTTTTTCAATTTTTCAATGGCTTCTTTGCTTGTTTCCTTAATAACATCGGCAACTGCAACAATTCCTGCCAATTCATTGTCAATCGAAATATACATTGGAGTTTTTCCTTCATTTGACAAAATATTATAGTCCTTTTGAGAAATTTTCACATCAATTTTTATTTTCCATTAATTTTTTTATTTCCAATTTGAATTTCCTTGCCTTCAAAAAGTCGCATCGAATCCCATAACCTGGCATTGCCCTAAATTTTTCATAAGGCTTAATTTCAATATTTTTTTACCCTTTGCCTCATTTACAATCGCTTCTGCCAGCGGATGTTCAGAATCATTTTCCACGCTTGCGGCAATTTTTAAAAGTTCATCTTCCTTATAATTTCCATAAGCAATCAAATCAGTTAATACAGGCTTTCCTTTAGTAATTGTCCCTGTTTTTATCAAATACAATCGTTTTTAATTTTTGTATGTTGTTTCAAGAGCTTCTCCACTTTTTAATGAGAATCCCGTTTTTCAGCCCCTTTTCCAGTTCCAACCATTATTGATGTCGGAGTCGCAAGTCCCAATGCACACGGACATGCAATTACAAGCACGGCGATAAAAAACGACAATGCAGTAACTAATCCGCTTCCACTCACAAACCAGGCAACTCCTGTAATTGTCGCAATTCCAATAACAATCGGCACAAAAATACGCCGCCACAACATCAGCCATTCGTGAAATCGGAGCTTTTCGACCCTTGCGCTTCCTCAACTAGCTTTTATAATCTGTGACAAAACTGTATTTTTTTCCCAATTTCAGTTGCTTCAAATCTAATACTCCCATTTTTATTAATACTTCCTCCAACAACCTTATCCCCAACTTTTTTTACTGACTGGCAAACTTTCTCCGGTCAACATTGATTCATCCACAGAAGTCGCACTTTCCCACAATTTTTCCCATCAACCGCAATTTTTTTCCCCAGGCTTTTACAATTACAATATCTCCAACCTCAGATTTTTCAATTAAAATCTCCTTTTTCCACACCATTTTCAATAATTTTTAGCTTTTTTTAGGCTGAAGTCCGATAAGTTTTTTTATTGCCGATGAAGTTTTGCCCTTTTGTCTTTGCTTCTAGCAACTTTCCAAACAAAATTAACGTAATAATTACACCAGCCGATTCATAATACAAATCCATATGCGCTTCAGGATCCACAGTAACAATTCTATACGTTGCATAAATTCCATAAAGTATCGCCGCTGTCGCTCCAATTGCAATTAACGAATCCATTGTCGGTGATTTTCTTACCAAATTTTTAAAACCATGCGAAAAGAAATCTCTCCCAGCATAAATGATTGGCAAAGTTAGCACAAACTGCGCCAACGCAAAATTAAGCGCATTTACCTTAGGATTCAAAAACTCAGGAAGCGCCGCCCCAAGCATATGCCCCATCGAAATATACAAAAGCGGAATAACAAATACAATCGCTAAAATCAGTCTCTTTTTCAAACTCGTTATTTTTTCCTGATAAAGCTCAACTTTCCTATCTTCAGTCATATTTTCAACTAGCCCATACCCAGCCGATTCCACTATTTTCCTAATTTTATCAAAATCATACTTTCCTTCATCATACTCAACATTCAATTTTTTTCAGTTGCAATATTAACCGAAGCATTAATATCCTCATTCTTGTTAAGCGCCTTTTTCCACAGCATTAGCACAAGCCGCACAGCTCATCCCAGTTACTGTATAAATTTTTTTCTGCCATATTTTTTTCCTCCTCTTAAACTTTACTGTCAAAAAAATATTACTGTTTCTTAATTTTTTTAATAATTTACTTTTACAATTACTTAAAAAAATTTATAAATTTAACAAATTAGTTTTTTATATTTTTCAAACATGCCTATGCCCATTATGCTCACAATTACACTGCCCTTTTCACACAGTCACATAAAACCTCCTCCACAGCCGTCTTCCTCTTTTTCCTCCACAGCCTTCCAAAAATCAGCTTCAAGTCATCAAAACTAAGTTCACTGTTCTCAATAACCTTCCCAATCATTTCCCCAACCTTCTGTTTTACAAATCTTATTAAAAGTCCCCAATATATAACTGTTAGCCACTTCCTTTTCTGTAAAATCCGTCGAATAAATATACCTATTCCCAACTTCCCTCTTTTTTAAAACCCCCTTTTCCAGCAGCCTATTCAACAAAGTCTTTATCGTAGCCTGCTTCCATCTCATCTTCTCACAAAGCACCTCTGCCACAAACCTGCTCGTCACTTCATCATTTGCCCAAACAACACGCATCACTTCCCATTCTGCATCAGTTATATGCCACTTCTGCTCAATTCCGCTACTCTCTTTCATAATCACCACCTCATCTAAAATGTTTACATTTGTAATCTTATATACTATTAGTTTACAACAGTAATCGTTTTTTTGTCAAGTATTTTTTTATATAAAAAAATAGCAAACATCAAGAACTAGATTTTTTTCTAGTCTATTATTAATAATTTTTTTACAACTTCACTAAAATTTATTTAAAAAAATAATCATCAAATATATTTAATATTTATTATAAAACATTATTTAAATTAAGTTATAAATTATTTTTACTAAAACTTATTATTTTTAAATAAAACATTAAATTTAGTTTTTAAAATAGTCCTCTATAGCTCCCACTTAAGGACTCCCCCTCATCCGCCCCCATTCCCACCAGGATTTGCTGGACTTTGTTGAGGGTGTTTGAAAGGTTTTTTGAAAAATAAGGCTATTCTGATACTTTTTAGGCATCTTGAAGGATGTCTAAATCTAAAAATAGGCGGCTGTGAAGGCTGGAAACCGTGAAAATTAAGAACTTGCGGCAAGAAATCTTGCTTCGCTGGCAAGGGGAAATAACCTTTGTCAGGGTGACTAATTGGAACTTGGCTTTTATGGGCGGCTGTAAATTTACAAATTTTAGGAGGAAAAAATGAGTAATAATCTGCGACAGATTGCAAAGGACTTGCGATCGTTTGTAAAAAGATGTAAAGATGTACATTATTCTGACAGCCTGCTTATCTCTTTCTTGATAACAGGACTTTTAACAATTGCGCCAAAGCTTCATGCTGACGTGGCAAGCGAACAGCAGGAAATCACTGCACAGACTTATGACGCAATAACTGATCTGCGGCAATCATTCATGCGTGCAAGAAAAGAAAACGAAAAATCATTAAAAGGAGCCCAAAGCGAACTTGTTCAACTTTTGAAACAAGGGGATCAAGTAATAAAAAGCCCATGGGCATCATTCCAGTTTGGAACAGGATTTACTAACAACGACTGGGGAACAACTTATAGAGGTAGAGGTGGAAAATACCTTGAATACTATAGAAGAGACAACGACTTGACTAAGTATGTGTTTGACAAGGATAAACATTTGTATGGGGCAACTAACTTGAATATTCCAAGAAATCAGGAGCCAAATTCATTGACAATCAATCCGGCTAATGTGCATGAGCCTTATAAGCCTTATGTTCCTGAAAGATTGGATAATATCAATGTTCCAAAAGCTCCTAATTTAAATCCAGATCCTGTGTATGCTAAAAAAATTGATAAAAGTGTTCCAACACAAAGTTATACTCCAAGATCTGTATCACTTACAACTGTAAATTCAAATGGAGCAGGAAATACTTTGTGGGGAACTAAACATACTTTTCAATCTGGAAATGGATATTATAGCTATGATGGATGGAATTATTCAACAGTGACTGGTTATGCTCCTACTTCATCAACATCAGCGACAATAACTGGAACTATGTGGAACGGAAGAGATGTACAAGATGAAACATACCGTAGTGGTACTCATTTAGGTAACTTAACTTGGTGGGATCCAAAAACTACTTGGACTTCTGGTGTACAATATCAATTAACTTCACCTTTACCAGGCGATCCTTACTACACTCCTGGTGGACTTAATGGACTTAATACAACTATGGGATATGACAATATTACAGAAAGAAATATAGATTGGAACTGGTGGTACAATCATAATAATTATGACTGGGGTTGGAACTGGGGTAATAAAGCAAGTACTATAAATTCGGCTAAAACTTATTATACTGTTACTAATAAAGGAGCAATTTTACCAGGAACTACAGCAGATACTTATAATAGTGTATATAATGCTGCTACTCATAATTCGATAACTAACCTTTGGACAGCAACAATAGGTGGTGTTACTAAAACATCTTCTAATAGAGACACTGCAACAACAGATGCAATAAATGAATATATAGGTAATACTATCACAAATAATTGGAATACTTATTTGGGATATTATAATGGTTGGGATTATTCTCATTCATATGGTACTCATACTGGAACAAATAGAACAGTTGGAGGTCATAAAGATACTTTAATCTATGTTCCTAGTGGACAATCTCAAACATTAAGTGGTGTTACTGCTCATATAGGTCAAAGTTCGCCTGGTGGATCGCTTCTTCATTCTAACGGAGGATCTGTTACTAACAATAATGTTGTTGTAGAACTGTATAATGGTAATACAAAAGGAAATGCAGGATATGTATTAAGTAATGGAAGCGGTGTTACTAATAATATGACATTTACTGGAAACAATATTGTCAGAGGATGGGGAAATAATAATGGTAATAACATAGCATTTAATATTCAAAATAATGCTGGAGGTAGTTCAACAATTAGTGGTCCTGTAGATGTGGTATTAAATGGAAATTATAACTCTGTATACAAAGTTAATAACGGTACTTTAACTTCTTTAGCTATTACTAATGGTGGTACTGGTGCTGGGACTGATAAGTTATTTGAATATAATGGTTCAATAACTGGTGCAGGTAGAATATATGTTGAAGGTAATAATAATATTGCATTTGATAATTTAGCTTATGTTGATGGTGGAAGCCTTACGCTAGGTGATGTTCAAATGGGAGGAGAGAATAACATAATCGTAGCTCTCCAAAATTCTCGCCAAAGTGGAGGTGCAACAGGTGTATTTACTGGAGATATTAAAATACAAGGTGCTATGAGTGGAGGAAACTCTACTGGTGGAGTTCATGTTAAAAATAATATTGCTATTCTTGCTTCATCAGGGCAAGGATCAGGAGTTCGTAAATCATTCTTTATGGGAAATAATGCTACAACAGCACCAGCAGTTAGTGTTAAAGACCTTAACGTAGGTTTTGGAAAAGATGCAGAAAATTCAACATTAGTTTATGCAAACAACGGTACAAGAGTTAATGTAGAAAATACTACTAATAGTGGTACAATTACTGATGGTTATCAGTTAGATACTTCTGGATTAAAAAGAGGTTATAACGTTAATTTAGGAGTTACGTCTCTAAATACTGTTATGGGATATGCTGATGGGGAATTTGATCCTTTAATGTATTCAACAAATACAACTACAGATGCTGTAAATCCTTCAACTGTTGTGTTTGATGCTCCAATAGATATGGTTTCTAGAAATGGAGTTGCATATTGGGCTAAAAATGGTGGATATGTTTTGCAAGGATACAAGACATCCGATAATACACATTCAAGAGACATAGGTGTTGGTACTACACCAAGAAATACAAGAGCAGGAGCATATAATTCAATAATCGCTTATGCTGATGGTCAAGCTCCACATACATCTACACTTTATATTGGACCTTCAACAATTAAGATTAATGGGAACATAACAGCTGCTGATAATCTTGTATTAAATGCTAGTTCAGGATGGACTGCTGATGATAGAAAAACAACTTATAATAATATAGGAGCCCTTGCTGTTGATGGAGGAAGAGTTCTTATTCAAGGTGCTACTGCTTCAAGTAAGACAATAGAAAATGTAACAACTCCTGATGGATCTTTAATATACGGTATGGGTGCTTATGCTAAAGGTCTTGGATCAATAGTAGAATTTGCTAATGCAACAGATCCGACTTTTGAAGGTACTAAAGCGGCAACAAGTGGTTCAGTACATGTAGTAAGTGGAGAAAATGGAGCACTTTTTGCAACTGAAAATGGACAAATTAAATTTAATGGTATCATTACTCACCAAAATAATGTTGGATTAACTGTAAACGATGGAACTGACACAAGAGGAGGAAGAGGAGCTGCGGCTTATGTTGGTACACAAAATGACCACAAAGATAAATCTCCATTCTATGTATTAAGAGTATCAAATGGAAATAATATAGGTTCTATTTCAGGTGATGAAGCAGCAATTACATTTAATAAAGATACAACAATTAATATGTATGATGGTATTTTTATTAAATGGAAACGCTTATGGAAATAAATATGAAAACAATATAAACGGTGGATATGCAATTTCTGATTACCATAAAGATGTAAATAATCCTGGTTCTGGTACTGAAGGAGACAGATGGAAAGCTGCTAAATATCGTGGAATGAGCAAAGTAACTACAGAAATTAAATCTAATGATGTTGTAATTGGACTTGTTAATCAGGCAAAAGATGAAATTAAATGGGGTAGCGGACAAGCTGGAACTAGTTCAGACTTCTTAAAAGGAGTAGCAAAGTATGCTGGAGAAATGGCAGCAATTAATAATACTGCAACAGGAGCTTATGCACATGGTCATGCTGATAATCAATATCAACTTTATACAAAATTAATAAACAGTCAATTAAAGATAGATGGTCAAGATGTGGTTATTGAAGATGTGAAAGCAACTGGTGAAACACAATATAAAACAAACGTAACAGGAACAAAAGGTTTCAATGATCCATTTAATGATATTGCTATGGAATCCGATAAAATAACTGTATCAGGAGTAACAATTTCAGGAGATGCAACTCATAGAGATAAAGGAAGAACTGATAAGCCTAACTATCAGGTTGACAATGTAGGTCTTGCAATGGCTAACTCATTATACAGATGGCATGATACTAATCAAAGTAATCCAGTATGGGAAAAAACAAAGAAAGAAGATTCTGGATTCTATGTTAATAAAGGTGCAGTTGATATCTATGGTGGAAGCGACACTAACCCTGTAACAGGTTTATTGGTAAATTATGGAACTATTAAAATAGGAAAAGATTCAACTGATAAAGCTGGTTTATTTGTAGATCACGGAAATGGTATTATGGGTACTGATGGAAGTGTATTGTCACTTGAAAAAGGCAGTGAAATAGTTGTAAATGGTAAATATAAAGCCGCTGGACTTGCAGTTTCTAGTACAGTAACTTCAAGAGCAGCAGATTCTGCTCCAAGTGGAGAAAATTATGGTATTGTAGGAATTTCTGATACTAATCCTATTGATTATAATGGAACTGATAATTCAGTTAGTATTAAACATGAAGATGGTGTAATCTATGTTGAAGGAGATCAAGCAACAGGTATTTATGCTAGAAACAACAATAATGCAGATGCTTCAAAAGTTGTTATTGAATATACAAATAGTGCAGTAGGAGCAACTGGTATTGATGTAAGAAATAAAGATGTTGCTAGTTCAGATGCTAGAGGTATTGGTATTGCATTAGTAAATGAAAATGAAAATTATAGAGATGGTTACACAAATGCAGGTGGAACTATTAAATTAAAAGGTGACGATAACGGTGCTTTGGCATCTTTTGCAAAAGATGCAACAGTAGGTTCTGCAGCATCTGGCGGTAATTATACAGGTACATCATTAGTTATGGGTGGAAATGATATAGCAACAGGTAAGAATGGTATAGGTATTTATGCTGAAAGTGCTGATATTACATTAGATTCTAAGAAATTCACAGTGCAAACTGAAGATAACGGAGTAGGATTATGGGCAATGGATGACTCTCATGTTGCAGAAGGTGCAAACCATCAAAAGACTTTCCAATATAACTACCACGGTGCTAATGATAAAAATGGATTTGCAATGGCTTTCGGTGGAAAAAATAAACAACTTACAAAAGCTACAAATGACTTAGATATTAAATTTACAAATAAAGCTGATACAGGTGTAACATTGCAAGCAGAAAAAGCAGGTACTACAACAGGAACTACAAAAGGTATTGCTGGTATTCTAGTAAACACTAATGATCATGGAGATATTGTAACTAACAGAGGTAATATTGAAGAAGATAAATCTAAGACTAATGTAAGAGCTTACGGTGCTGTAGTTAATAAAGGAACATTTGTAAACTATGGTAAGATCAAGCTTAATGATTCATTGAATGAACAAGCAGACCAAATTACTTCTGAAGATATTAAGAAAGCCAATGTAGGAATTTTTGCAAACTCTACTAATGGTCTTCAAACTACAATTGAAAACCACGGAGATATTACAATTGGAGATTCTACAAATAACAAGAATATTGGAAGCTGGGCTATTTACGGATATAATGTAAATACTGGAGCAAAAGAAGATGGAACTAACTCTAAGATTACATTAAACAGAAACAACTACGGTATTTACTCTGGAGATGGAAATGTTAATATTAAGAATACTAAATTGTTAGTTGGTAATGACACAGTTTTAGGACATGTTCAAACTACAGCAGGAGTATCAACTGCACCTGGAGCTTACTCAATTAGCAGACAAACTGCATATGCTAATGCAAATGACTTGTTGTCTAAACTGGACACTCCAAGAGAACGTGACTCTGCAATTGGGGTATATATAGATAAAGGTGCTTCAAATACTCCTAGAAAGATTAATGTAAGTGCTGACATGGACATTGACAGATTCTCTTATGGTATTGTTATGGCTGAAAAGAATGGAGGAGCCCGTACAGATGTAGAAATTGGTAGCCCAACTTATGCTCCAACAATCGTGCTAGCTTCTAACAAGAATGCAGGAGGACAAGTTAAGTCAAAAGCTCCATCTAATCCTAAAGTTCCAGAAGAAACTAAGGAACAAGGAAACTCAGTATACTACTATTCAGCAGATACTGAATCAAGAGGTAAATCTTAGGGCTAACGTATCAATGAACGGAGACTACAACACAGCTTACTATACTAAAGGTTCAATGGATAACTATGGAACAATTGACTTGAGATCTAAATACGATGTTGACAACAAAAACGCAGCAAGAGGATACGGAAACGTAGGTATTTTCTCAGCAAATACAAAGTGCTCCTTCAACAAACTACGGAACAATTACTACAGGTATGTCTGATACTGTAAACATGCAATATTCAGCAGCGATGGCGGCAGGTAGAAACCACTACAAGACAGATGGAACTTTTGACAAGACTACAGAAGAAGGATACATTGTAAACAGAGGGGACATTTACGTTAAGGAAAAAGAAGGTATCGGAATGTTCGCAACAGGACACGGTTCAAAGGCAATAAACTATGGTAATATTCATCTTGAAGGCGAAAGCGCAATTGGTATGTACCTAGACCGTGGAGCGATTGGGGAAAACTATGGAGAAATTGAAGGTAATGCACAAAGCTTGAAAGGGGTAGTTGCAATTAACGGAGGATACATTAAGAACTATGGTAAGATTAATGTAACAGGATCAGGATCTTACGGAATTGTAACTGACGGATCAAGATTCATCGTGGATGCAAGCGGAAACCCTGTAGAAGTTCTTCAATCTACAGACCCAAGATATACTTCATCAGCGGCAGTAACAGCAGGACAAACTAACGGAAAAGGTGGAACAGACCTTTACGGAGGAACAGAAAGCTCAATTGAAGAAGGAACAAGCGGAAACCCTAAGACAACAGGTGTAGGAACAACTATAACAATGCCTGACATTGTACCTTTGACAAAGATAAGCGTAGACGGTATTGATACTCCAATCTTCAATGTTGAAACTGATGCGGCAAACCCTGGAGACGTTGCTAACAATATAACATTCAAGCAGCATTCAAACAGGTGGAACAAGAATAATAGATCTTAACGCTAAGAACGAATGGGGTAACCCAGTATGGCCTCAACGTGACAAGCCGCAACTTTCAGAAGTAACTTCAATCGGAATGTATGTTGATACATCAGGAGTAAGATACACTAAACCCAATTGATGGACTGCAAAAACTTGTCCAAAATTAGGAAAAAGTTGACTTTACTTCGGACCAGAAGCTACATTGTATACAAACTCTAAGGCAATCAGAATTGGTGACAGGGTTGACGAACACGGAAACGTAATTAAGAGCAACATGTTAAAACCATTTAACGATTCATTGTCGAAACTTCCAGGAGGAGCAAAAGTAAATATCCTTTCAGCTTCATTGACTTGGCAAGTTGCTGCTAAATTAGATGCCAACAACCAATTGTCAGAAAGTTTACATGAGTAAAGTTCCTTATCATTCATTCGCTTATGACAATGATAAGTCTCTAGTAAACTTCACAAACAACTTGGATAACATTTATGAAATTGCTAAGCCAGAAAGTGCTGAAAAAGTTATCTTCAATAAATTGAACAGTTTAGGTAACGGAGAAGGACATATCTTGGCTCAAGCGTTTGACCAAATGAGAGGTCACATTTATGGTGGAGTTCAACAAAGAATTAAATCTACATCGGATATCTTGACTGGAGAAATGAACGGATTAAGAAGCGACAGAAATGTTTCTAAGGACTCTAACAAGTTCAAGGCATTTGGACAAAGAAACGAATTCAAGACAGATACAGCAGGAATGCCTGACTGGTACAGCAATGCTGGAGGATTTGCATTCGTTCACGAAGATGAAACTGTAAGACTTGGACAATCATCAGGATGGTCAGCAGGTGTAGTAAACAACTACTTCACATTCAAGGATTTATCTAAATCTTATGAAAACCAAGCAATGGCTAAAGTTGGAGTGTTCAAGACAATCCCTCTTGATGCGAACGGAACATTTGTTCTTAGCCTAGGTGGAGACGGATTCTTTGGAAGAAATGACATGAAACGTAGATTCTGGGTAGTAGATCAAGAATTCAGAGCAAAAGCAAGCTACTATTCTTATGGTGCAGGACTTAACGCAGGACTTGAAAAGGCATTTGTAATAAATGACGGATTCAGCATAGTTCCAAATGTAGGAATCAGAGCTGAATACGGAAGATTCTCATCAATCCATGAAAATGGAGACATGGCATTGAACGTTAAGAGCGACGACTACGTGTCAGTTAAGCCAAGCGCAGGAATCGACTTCAGATACAGCCAGGAAGTATTCAAGAACTCAAACTTGACAGCAAGCTTAGGATTTGCGTATGAAAACGAAATCGGAAAACTTTACGATGTTGAAAACGAAGCAAGAATCGTAGGAGCATGGACAGACTACTTCGGAATCAGAGGGACAAGGAAGACAAGAGAGGAAACTTCAAGTCAGACTTGAAACTAGGATTAGACAACGGAAGATTCGGATTCAACGTAAACACAGGATACGACTCAAAAGGACACAACTTCAGAGCAGGATTAGGATTGAAAGTATTATACTAATAAATTCTAGGAATGTTGGAAACAGCTTAAACAAAACGGGGGAGGGCTGCCAGAGATGGCGGCTCTTCTTTTTTTGCAAGGAAATCAAAAAAGAGCAGCGAGTAAACTGCTCTTGTTATTTTTTTTCAATTTATATGAAAAGTTTTTACTTTAGAACCATCATCTAAAAATGTTAGCAATAAATTTAGTTTTTATCAATATAATAGCAATTACTATTTATAATTTCTTTAAAAATCTTCAATACCAACAGGAATCTTCTTCATTTTATCTCCTTTTTAAAATAAATAGTTAATCAAAATAGAATTTTTAACAATGTACGTAAATTTCCCTTATGCCCTTTGATTTTTTTGTTTTTTTACTTCCATACATCCCAATGAATACGTGAAAAATGCACCGCAGTCAATGTCATAAATTTTTGTCAGACTTTTTAGATATTTTTACCATCCAGATTTGGTGTATGTCCAAAATATATATTTTTATTTTTTTATACTCTTCAAGAGTATTTTTCTTATCCATCCAAAAATTCTTCCCGTGTCCAAAGCACATTTTTCCCTTTCCTGATTTTTTCCAAATCCTTGCTTAAATCCAGCCCCGCATGAACAAAAAAATATTCTCATTCCCACAAACTATGAGCGGACAATCCTTTAACCATTTTATCAGCCATTTTACTTCAGCAGGAAAAATTTTTCCTTATGCCATTTCTCTATATTTTTCTTTTTCAAAAATATTTAGAATTTTTTTATAAATCGAATACTCTGTTTCATAATTCAATGGATAATCATTTTCAAAATCCTCCAGAAGCATATCTTCATGATTTCCCAAAAATAAACTTCAGATTATATCCAAGTTTTATCATTTTCATACATTTCATATAAATTTCATAAGATTTTTTTCCCTCTATCACAAATATCTCCCAAAATTAAAAAGTAAATCTTCTCTTTTTAACTCGATTTTTTTCAAGCAATCTTAAAAATAAGTCATATTGACCATGAAGATCAGAAATTGCAAATATTCTATCGTAATTATTTTTCATCTATTCTTTCAACCTTAACTCTGTTTTCCATAGGAATCGCACTTCTTTCATTATATTTAAAAAAATTTTTTTAAAAAGCTCCAAATCCATTCACTTCCATAAATCTAAACAGCATATCATTCCTGAACCTCCCACGACTAAAGTCGCAGGGTTCTAAAATCTTTAAAAAAATATTCAAAAATTTTTCTAAGAAGTTTGATAGCTTTTACACTACCCTTATTCTTTTAGGCGTATTCAGCTCACCTCTATTGTATAGGACACTTAAGTCCACAACTTTACTTTTTTTCTTAAAAATATTTAATGCTCCATTACAATCTGCATTTATGAGTTTACCTGCGCTTGTTTGATATAGTCCTCTTTTATCCTTTTTTTCCACTGAATATATATTCTTGCGGATTTTTCTTTATCGTATACTGAATTATATCTCCATCAAAGAAACTTGCTTTTTGATGTATAACTTTCTTCTTGCAGTTTAAATTCTATTCCATATAGTTTACATAGATATATTAATTTATCTCTTAATTTTTCCATATGATATATTTACAAAGTTCTGATTATTTATGCTTCCTATATTTGAATTTCTTTGAAATTTCTCGTTATATCCTAGAACTAGTTTTTCCTATATCATTATTAAGACAATAATTTACAATTGTTCTTGCTGCTTTTTGAAAGATAATCATTTATACGATTATTTCTCTTTCTAGCTATTCTCTTTTGTCTTAATGTTGTGCGCTTAATCTTTTGCTTATCTTTTTATACTTTGTAATTTTGCATTTATCTTATTATAGTATTGATTTATTGATTTTAATTTTCTACCATCTATTATGAATGAAGCTCCAGTATTTGTAACACAAGTACATAGATTGTCTATACCTAAATCAATTCCTAGTGCATTGTTTTTTTATTTAATTCCCTTTGAACTTCTTCCACTTCATAAGTATATTGAATTTCAAAGTACCTAGAATGTTGTTTTGGTATTATTCTAATCTCTTTTATCTTCTTGTCTTTTTAATACTGGTGGTAGCTTAATTTTAACTTCCTGATGAGTTTTCTTAAACAAATTTGAATAAGGAACTATCAGAATATCATCTTTTAATCTTACAAAACCTATAACAAGAGTTGTAAATCCATCTTTAGCAAGATATTTAGGTAATTTTTATTTTACCATTATATTGACCATTCTTAGCAAGTTTTAAAAAGTGCAAAGAATGACTTAAAACTTCCGTCTACTTCTTTTTAGAATTTGTTGAGCCATATTAGAATTTAACTTCTTATAGTTCTCACTGTTTTTTTAAGCATTTTATAGTTTTTCGTTATAACTTAAATACTTTTTTTCTTATTAAAATAATACTGTCTAATATTATATATAACTTCATTAGTTAAGTTCTTGGCTATATGAGATAAATATTTTTAAATTCCTAAACTCTTTTTACTAAGATGTTTTTACCTGCTGTTTTTAAAGTTAAATACATAGATATCACCTCCTTTTCATCAGAGATATTATACTATATATCCTACATTTTATCTATTAAAAAGTAATATTTTTTAAATATTTTTAAAGTTTTTAAAACCCCACAACAGTGGGAAGCGTCGTTCACATAAATACGCTACCATTTATGCAGTTCTCTTATGAACTTCTTGTTATCTCTAACAAGCACAGACTATATCTTATCCATAGCACATAATGTACCTTAGGCGAAACCACTTCCAATACCTATCGCTTGTATTGTACTCCCCTCACGAGGGATAGTCGTTGAACTTTCCTTTTCAGGCTTAGTTGCTGATTGTCTATTATCTTAGCACTTAGGATTTAACCTTACACCATCTAGTATATTTTTTCTGCTTTCGCCACCATCACACTTATACCATGTTTTCACTTAGATATTATGTTGTGGTTATACTAGCTTTAAGAGTTCCCAGCAATTCAGTTTCTTTGTTGCACGGTTTTGCTCCGTGTCTACATACAAGTTTCCCTATATGCTTACTAAAATTTTCGTGCAATTCATCTCATGACTAAAGTTGCGAGTGTTCTTGCACTATTTAATAAATTTTTCATTTTTTCCTTCATCATAAGGTAGCGTAAAATCGCCATCCCTGTTTGTCCATAATCTGTCGTAATAGTCTAAAATATCTTTTGAAACTTTCTGGTCGTAGGCTGACATTATTTTCAACTCATTCTCTAAATTATAGTTTCTCATATTTCTTCTCGTAAAGTTTGTGGATCCGCCGTAAGTTATCAGATAATCCTTTTTCAGGATTGACATCATTTTTACATGGTACATTTCTTCGCCTTTGTTGTAAAATTTAACATTGATGTCATAGCCATGTTTTCTTGCATATTTCATCAATTCTCCAGCCGCCGCTTTGTTTGGCAGTCCTGCTTCTGCATTATTTAGTATTATCTCAAATTTTACTCCACGTTTTGCAGCCTTTCTAATGTCATTTATTATTCCCCTGTCTGCAAGGAAAAACTGGGCAATGATGACTTTATCCCCAAACTGCGTGTTTTTTAGTTCTTCTGAAATATCCTTAGCTGTCGCATCGTTTGTAAAATATTGTATTTTTCAGTTTGTCATTTGATGAAAATGGAATTTTGCTGAAATCCTTGTTTGGCAATGTTCTTTTTTTAAACTTCCATCTTTCTTAGTAATTTTTTTGCAACTGGCTTTTTCAGCATTGTAAATTTCTTTTAATATCGGCGCTGAAAAATTTGAATGCTACGTTTGAATGTTTTGAACCTTCAGCATGTGGATTTGCTGATGTCAGCAAGGCAGTATTTTCATTCATAATCAGCTTTCTATGGTCTGCTTTCGCATTTAATGCTCTTAAAAGGCTACGAATTGTAACTTTATCTGTTCCTTCGTAAATCGGATTTTTTTATTTTTCCCACGATTTTTTTGGATTTCCAAAAAGGCTGTATAAATAGCCGCCATGGCACAGAATAAACAAGCATCGGATCTCTCAGCTTCATTAAATCAACATACCCGATTTTTACGCCAGCCTGCTCCAGTTTTTTATGCATCTTATTATCATAAGCCCCGTAAAACGTATTGCTTTCATCAAGTATCAGGTAAATTTCCACATTCGGATCTTTTTTTCCGCTTTTTCCAGTATCTTTTTCTGCAAATTCTTCTGCAAGCGGCAACGGATGCAACTTTTCTTCCACTCCTTTCCCAACAAAAATCATTAAACACAAAAAAATATCCATCAGGAAAAAAATCCTGCGCCTCATCCAAAATCTTATAAGCCTGATCCCAGATCTGTCTTTCATAATGCGTTTCCCCATCTTTCTTATAAGTCAAATCATAGTAAAAAAATCCACATTATCCGCATTATAAACCTGACTTTTTCATTGAAAGACCTTCTGAAAGCGGAGTACAGGAAAAAAAGTTCCCAATAATAAAAAAATACAAATATAAAAAAATAATTTTTGCTCAAAATAAATTCTCCTTTAATATTTTTTTCATAGACTTATTTAATAATCTATAATTTATAAATTATTATTACCTTTTTTTCTAATTATAACAGTTTTTAAAAAGTTTTTTTCCATAAAAAAATAAAAAAATAAAAATTTCAGTAATTGACATTTTTTTGTAAAATATGTTATAATAAATATGTAAAAAAACCTTTAGGGGAAACTTTGTAGAATAATAAAAAAAATGTGCTACAAATTAGGCTGGATTTTTTTCCAGTCTTTTTTTGTTATAATACTTAGGTGAGTTTTAGCACAATTCACAAAAAAAATTCTACAAAGGAGGTAGCGAGATGGCAGATTTCATTGCGATATTTATTCTGTTTGTAATTGCTTATTACAGCTTGAATAGATAGAGAATGAATTTCACCTCTGCTCCTCAACCCTTAGGGGTCTGAAAATATTTGACATTTTTTTGTAAAATATGTTATAATAAATGTGAAAGAAACCTCTATGGGGAATGTATATGATTAAAAAAAATGCTATAAATTAGGCTGGATTTTTTTCCAGCCTTTTTTTGTTATAATATTTAGGTGAGTTTTGGCAGAACTCATAAATCATATACAGGAGGTAGTGGGATGGTAGATTTCACTGCAATATTTATTCTATTTGCTATTATTTATTATAGCTTGAATAGATAGGACATGAATTTCACCTCTGCTCCTCAACCCTTAGGGGGATAGTAATTTTTAAAAATTTAAGGAGGAAATATTAACAAGGAATTGTTAAAATAAAGGATGAACAAAAATTAAAAAAATATTGCAATTATTGCGCACGTAGATCACGGGAAAACAACTCTTGTCGATGCTTTATTGAAACAGGCGGGGACATTTGGAGAACATGAAAAAGTAGATGAAAGAATTATGGATAGTGATGATTTGGAGAAGGAAAGAGGGATTACGATCTTTTCTAAAAATGCTTCATTTCATTATGACGGATATAAGATAAATATTGTAGATACTCCAGGGCATGCGGATTTTTGGTGGAGAAGTTCAAAGAATCTTGAAAAATGGTGGATTCTGTATTGCTTTTTGGTGGATGCTTTTTGAAAGGAGTTATGCCACAGACTAAATATGTGTTAAAACAGGCATTAGAACATGGACTTCGTCCAATTGTGGTTGTTAATAAGATTGACAGGCCAAATTCAGATCCTGATGCTGTTGTGGATTCTGTATTTGATTTGTTTGTGGATTTGGGAGCAAATGATGTTCAACTTGATTTTCCAGTAGTTTATGCATCGGCTAAATGGGTATGCTAAATTGGAATTGGAAGATGAGGATAAGGATATGAAACCGCTTTATGATGAAATTATGAAGCACGTTGATGATCCTGAAGGTGATGTGAATGAACCTTTGCAAATGCTTATTACAAATACAGAATATGATGAATATGTAGGAAAACTAGGAACTGGAAGAATATATAACGGAAAAATTGAAAAAAATCAGGAAGTTACGTTAATTAAGAGAAACGGCGACTTGGTAAATGGAAAAATTACTAGAATTTATGGATATGATGGACTTAAAAAAGTTGAAATGGAAGAAGCGTTTGCAGGAGACATTGTAACAATTGCAGGAATTGAAAAAATTGACATAGGAGAAACTGTGGCAAGCAAGGAAAATCCAAAACCATTGCCTCTGATTGACATTGATGAGCCAACGCTTGCGATGACTTTTGTTGTAAATGATTCGCCATTTGCTGGACAAGACGGGAAATTTGTAACTTCTAGAAATATTTTAGAAAGATTGCAAAAGGAAGTAAATCATAACGTAAGTATGAGACTTGAAATGACAGACTCGCCAGATGCCTTTATTGTAAAAGGAAGAGGAGAACTTCAATTATCTATTTTGCTTGAAAATATGAGAAGAGAAGGCTACGAAGTGGCAGTTTCAAAGCCTGAGGTTATCTTTAAGGAAAAAAATGGACAGAAAATGGAGCCAATCGAACTTGCAATTATTGATGTTGCCGATGAATTTGTAGGAGTTGTAATTGAAAAATTAGGACTTAGAAAAGGTGAAATGGTAAATATGAATCAAGGAAGCGACGGCTACACAAGACTTGAGTTCAAAGTTCCATCACGTGGATTAATTGGATTTAGAAATGAATTTTTGACAGAAACTAGAGGAACAGGAATTTTAAATCATTCTTTCTATGAATATGAACCTTTTAAAGGAGAAGTTACAGGAAGAAGAAGAGGTGTTTTAATCGCAATGGAGCCTGGAACAAGTCTAGGTTACTCATTAAACAACTTGCAGCCACGTGGAATCCTATTTATTGGGCCAGGAGTTGAAGTTTACGAAGGAATGATAGTTGGAGAACATTCAAGAGAAAACGACCTAGTTGTAAACGTATGTAAAGGTAAAAAACTTACAAATATGAGGGCTGCTGGAAGTGATGATGCTGTGAAATTAGCGCCTCCAAAGGAATTTACATTGGAATTGGCACTTGAATATATTGAAAATGATGAATTGGTGGAAATCACTCCTAACTTTATCAGACTTAGAAAAAAATATTTGAATGCTAATGAAAGAAAAAAACAAGAAAATAAAAACTGATAAAACTATAATACCTTAAACTAAATAAAAAAACTGGAGTTATTTAAACAGCTCCAGCTTTTTATTATATTAATTATTTTTTAGTTTCCACCATTTTAGCCTGTCTTAAAATGCTGTCCGGTATTTTTTTATCCCCAATAATTCCATATTTTTGCTTATTAATTTCAATTTGTAAATTTTTAACAGTTTCTATTGGGATTTCACTTGGTTTTTTTACCTTTTAATAAAATTTCAGCCGCAATTTCTCCAGAACGGTAACCAATGTTATAGTCGGTAGTTCCTTGGGAAATTAGCCCTCCTGCATTTGAAAAATACGTTATTTGTAGCTAAAACTGGTATTTTTTTGATTTATTAAACACATCAAGTATTGCTGCAAAATATGAAGCCACCGTATTGTCTTGAATAGCATAGTAAATATCAATATCTTTTGCAATAAGATTTGCAGCCGCAACCATTTCTGTACCATTTGTAACAGCTTTTTTTCAACTACTGTAAATCCATATTGCCCCGCTAACTTTTTTTCAAATTATTTACTTCAGAAACCGAATTTTGTTCAGATGAATTATAAATTATCCCTATTTTTCTTAGCTCCTGGTAACAACTCTCTCATTAATTTCAAATTTTCAATAACTGAGTGCTGCCCCTGCTTGTCCCTGTAACATTAGGAATCCCTTTCAAGTCCTGCACTTTTTAGGATCTGTAACTGACCCAAATACAACTGGTATTTCACTCCCAACCTGATTTTTTTAGCCGCCTGTGCCGTTGGAGTAGTAATCGCAAAAACAAGATCCTTTTTTTATCCGCTGCGAACTGCTGCATAATCAAAAGTCTGGTTGCTCATATCATTATTTGCAATCTTGTCATCATAATCAGCCTTCACTCCAGCCTTCGCCAATGCATCTTTAAATCCTTGCTTTGCCGCATTCAACGCTGGATGATCCACAATTTGCGACAGCCCAATTTTATAAACCTTTTTCACTAACTTTGGAATCCTTTTTGCTCTTGAGAATCATTACCTTTTTTTATTCCCGCAAGACAAAAAGCATCCCTCCTAACATACCGAATAACAGTACACCTCTCATAATTTTTTCATCTTTTTCTTCCTCCTAAAATAAATAATTTTTTTAATTTCTATTACTATTTTTACCATATTTTTTTCAAAAATTTTTCCATTAAATATTGCTTTTATTAAAAAAATTTTTTTACTAAGTTCAATAAACAAAAAGAAGAGCCGCCATCTCTGGCAGCCCTCCCCCGTTTTGTTTAAGCTATTTCCAGCATTCCTAGAATTTATTAGTATAATACTTTCAATCCTAATCCTGCTCTGAAGTTGTGTCCTTTTGAGTCGTATCCTGTGTTTACGTTGAATCCGAATCTTCCGTTGTCTAATCCTAGTTTCAAGTCTGACTTGAAGTTTCCTCTCTTGTCTTCCTTGTCCCCTCTGATTCCGAAGTAGTCTGTCCATGCTCCTACGATTCTTGCTTCGTTTTCAACATCGTAAAGTTTTCCAATTTCGTTTTCATATGCAAATCCTAAGCTTGCTGTCAAGTTTGAGTTCTTGAATACTTCCTGGCTGTATCTGAAGTCGATTCCTGCGCTTGGCTTAACTGATACGTAGTCGTCGCTCTTAACGTTCAATGCCATGTCTCCATTTTCATGGATTGATGAGAATCTTCCGTATTCAGCTCTGATTCCTACATTTGGAACTATGCTGAATCCGTCATTTATTACAAATGCCTTTTCAAGTCCTGCGTTAAGTCCTGCACCATAAGAATAGTAGCTTGCTTTCGCTCTGAATTCTTGATCTACTACCCAAAATCTACGTTTCATGTCATTTCTTCCAAAGAATCCGTCTCCACCTAGGCTAAGAACAAATGTTCCGTTCGCATCAAGAGGGATTGTCTTGAACACTCCAACTTTAGCCATTGCTTGGTTTTCATAAGATTTAGATAAATCCTTGAATGTGAAGTAGTTGTTTACTACACCTGCTGACCATCCTGATGATTGTCCAAGTCTTACAGTTTCATCTTCATGAACGAATGCAAATCCTCCGGCATTGCTGTACCAGTCAGGCATTCCTGCTGTATCTGTCTTGAACTCGTTTCTTTGTCCAAATGCCTTGAACTTGTTAGAATCCTTAGAAACATTTCTGTCACTTCTTAATCCGTTCATTTCTCCAGTCAAGATATCTGATGTAGATTTAATTCTTTGTTGAACTCCACCATAAATGTGACCTCTCATTTGGTCAAATGCTTGAGCCAAGATATGTCCTTCTCCATTACCTAAGCTGTTCAACTTGTTGAAGATAATTTTTTCAGCACTTTGAGGTCTTGCGATTTCATAAATGTTATCCAAGTTGTTTGTGAAGTTTACTAGAGACTTATCGTTATCATAAGCGAATGAATGATAAGGAACTTTACTCATGTAAATTTCTGACAATTGGTTGTTAGAGTCAAGTTTTGCTAATACTTGCCAAGTCAAGCTTCCTGAAAGAACGTTTACTTTTGCTCCTCCTGGCAATCTTGACAATGCATCGTTAAATGGCTTCAAGATGTTGCTCTTAGTTACAGTTCCATTTGCATCAACCTTGTCTCCAATTCTAATTGCTTTAGAGTTTGTATACAATGTTGCTTCTGGTCCGAAGTACAAGTCAACTTTTCCTAATTTAGGCAAGTTTTGGATTCCGTCAATTGGGTTAGTGTATCTAACTCCTGATGTATCAACATACATTCCGATTGATGTTACTTCTGATAATGGGTCTTTGTATGCATGTTCCCATACTGGGTTACCCCATTCGTTCTTAGCTGAAAGGTCAATTATTCTTGTTCCTCCAGTTTGGATGCTGCTGCTTACTGTTACAGTCTTAGCCCAGTCTCCAGGGTTTGCCGCATCAGTTTCAATATTGAAGATTGGAGTGTCAATTCCGTCAACGCTTACCTTAGTTATAGGCACGATGTCTGGAGCTGTTATTGTTGTTCCAACTCCTGTTGTCTTAGGATTTCCGCTTGTTCCTTCTTCAATTGAGCTTTCTGTTCCTCCGTAAAGGTCTGTTCCACCTTTTCCGTTAGTTTGTCCTGCTGTTACTGCAGATGTTGAAGTATATCTTGAATCTGTTGACTGAAGAACTTCTGTTGGGTTTCCGTTTGCATCTACAATAAATCTTGATCCATCAGTTACGATTCCGTAAGATCCTGATCCTGTTACATTAATATGTCCGTAGTTCTTAATGTAACCTCCATTAATTGCTACTACCCCTTTCAAGCTTTGGGCATTACCTTCGATGTTTCCATAGTTTTCCCCAATTGCTCCACGGTCTAGGTACATACCAATTGCGCTTTCTCCTTCAAGACGGATATTACCGTAGTTAATTGCCCTAGATCCAGCACCAGTTGCGAACATACCGATACCTTCTTTTTCCTTAACGATAATATCTCCTTTATTTACAATGTATCCTTCTTCTGTTGTCTTGTCAAAGTTTCCATCTGTCTTGTAGTGGTTTCTACCTGCCGCCATCGCTGCTGAATATTGCATATTTACAGTATCAGACATACCTGTAGTAATTGTTCCGTAGTTTGTTGATGGAGCACTTGTGTTTGCTGAGAAAATACCTACGTTTCCGTATCCTCTTGCCACGTTGTTGTTGTCAACATCGTATTTAGATCTCAAGTCAATTGTTCCGTAGTTATCCATTGAACCTTTAGTATAGTAAGCTGTGTTGTAGTCTCCGTTCATTGATACGTTAGCATAAGACTTACCTCTTGATTCAGTATCTGCTGAATAGTAGTATACTGAGTTTCCTTGTTCCTTAGTTTCTTCTGGAACTTTAGGGTTAGATGGTGCTGTTGACTTAACTTGTCCTCCTGTATTCTTGTTAGAAGCTAGCACAATTGTTGGAGCATCTGTTGGACTACCTATTTCTACATCTGTACGGGCTCCTCCATTCTTTTCAGCCATAACAATACCATAAGAGAATCTGTCAATATCCATATCTGCACTTATTTTTAATTTTCTGTAAGTATTTGAAGCACCTTTATCAATGTATACCCCAATTGCAGAATCAAGTTCTCTTGGTTTATCTAATTTAGATAACAAGTCAGTTGTACTTGCATAAGCAGTTTGTCTATTAATAGGGTAAGCTCCTGGAGCTGTTGAAACTCCTGATACAGTTTGAACGTGTCCTAAAACTGTGTCATTACCTACTAATAACTTAGTGCTTTCAATATTAACATTTCCATCACCAGAGTAAATACCATAGTTGTTTCTGTTTACAGTAATCTTAGATTTACTTCCATCTTCTTTTGCACCAGTGTTTACATTATATCCGTAAATAGCCCAACTTCCGATATTATTGCTATGTGTAGAATCTCCAATTGTAATATCTCCGTGGTTTTCAATTGTAGTTTGAAGACCGTTAGTAGAATTTGCAAAAATTCCTACATTGGCTTTCTTAATATCTTCAGAAGTAATAGCATTTGCATTTTCTTTCAATGAATCATTAAGTTTAATCTTACCATAGTTTATGAATGTTCCTTTGTTTACTACTGCACCATAAGCTCTTACATTAGTTTCAGATGATGAATCTTCTTCAATGTTACCTCTGTTAGTTACAGTATCTCCATGATCATTAGTGTTTACTAGAATACCAGCGATTCCTTTTGTAGTACCTGTTGTAGTACCTGCTTTTTCTGCTTGCAATGTTACACCTGTATCAGCATGATTTGAGAATTTAATATCTAAGTCATTTGATGCATGTGTAATTCCTGTATTTCTTCCACCAAATGCCATTGCAAATCCATTTTTATCATTTTTACCAAAATAGTTGTATTGGAATTTCTTAGTATGATTAGCACCTTTTGCAACTTCAGAATTATCAGTTACCCAAAGTCCAACACCATCATCTTTAGTTGTAACTGTAAACTTGTCAGAATTTAATTGAACTATTGCATTTTCAGCATAAACACCAATACCATTTTCTTTAGTAACAATATTATTGTCGTTACTTGAATCCGAACCAAGGTTTCCATCAAATCCTTTTAATTTGATTATTCCACCATTACCATTTGGATTAGCATTAACTAATGCAATACCTACTCCTCTACTGCTTGAAGGTGATCCATTAGCTTGTACTTCTATTCCAGCTGTCTTAATTTGATCATCAGCATAATTAATAGTTACATTACCTTGGTTAGCATTAACATTTTTAGCAAAAATACCAGTTGCAGTTACAGCACCATCAACAGATTCTCCACCATCAACTTTAATTTTACCATCAGATGAGATAGCAATTGCATCAGTTTGAACATTTTGTCCATCTATATTATAACTACCATCATAATGATTTTTATCATATCTTGAAATTCCAACTATACCATAGTTTGCTCCACTAGGAGTAGTCTCAGTACTATTCTTTGAATTTGTAGAATTTGATGTTAAATTACCTGGATTTGTGTATATACCAGAAACTGTAATTTCACCATCTTTTGTAACTGTTAAGATACTGTTATCAGTACCAACCATACCATTACCATGATCCACTTTTATCTCTTTTTCATTTTGAATAGTTCCATAAGATACATTTAATGCAGTTACAGCATTATCTTTTTGACCACCAGTTATATTAACAGTTCCTTTATTTATAAATCCTGATTCAGTATTCTTAGTCTTTCTCCAAAGAGGATTATCTTTAGATTGCACATCATCCCATCTGTAAAGTGTGTTTGCCATAGAAAGTCCAGCATTTCTAACTTGATAGTTAGTACCACCTGTTGCATCAGTTAAGTCTCTGTTTGCAGCATCTCCCTCTATTTTTTTACCTGCATTAACAGTAACCATTGTACTTTCCATTTTCAGGCTATTGAAATCCATCTTCAGTTTCCAGCAGAAGTTCTAGTATTAACAACATCTTCTATATTTACATTTGTATCAATGTCTAATTTATCATTGATAAGACTAATGTTTGCAGCTTTTTACAGCATTATCAGCTGTAAATAGTCATTCCTCCAGCATATGTTCCTATATCAGTTAAAATATTATTTTCAGCAAGAGTACTTGTACTCCATTTCAATGCATCTTTATATTGGTTAACAAGTCCTATATTTACATCGCCTTCCATAATTTTTAACATTTTACTTTATCAGTATTTTTTTATATTTAGCATGTGCATAAATATTTTGTTCATTTGCATCTGCACTAGTTTTCCATGCTTCTTTAGCATAATCCCATTCTCTATTTATACTATTTCCAGCTCCTAACACTGAAGGATTTGGATCATAAGTATTTCCTGTTAACAAGATACCATCGTACATATCAATTTTTGTAATTCCATTGAAAATTATACTTGCATCATCTGAACCATTATTTCTATAAACATAGAATGGAGTTGTATTTCTGTGATCATTATCATTGCTTCCGGTTACATTATTTTTACCCATTCTTGTATGAGGAGCACCAGTCATGCTAGTTATACCAGTTGGAGTACCAGTAGTAATAGTTTCAGGTAAATTATTTTGGTTAATTATCTCACCTTGGAAGTTTATTTTACCTTTATTTGTTGCATATAATGCACCATTTTCTCCATCAATTACTGATACACCTGAATTAAATGTAACTTCAGAACCATTTCCATCAGCATAAGCTGCCATACCATAAATCAAAGATTCATCGTCTTTAAACTTCAAGCCTGAAAAATTATTTTGTGTTGTACCAGTTTCTCTTATTGCTGATCCACCGTTACCTTGACTTTCTTCTTCTATCGGTGTTGTAGATATAGCAGTTCCAGAAATGTTTACTTTTCCTCCATCTAAAGCGACAGCACCATAGTTATTATATGCATTATTTGTATTAGTTGAGTCATAATAATATCCTAAAGTATTATAATCGGCAGCCACTATATTACCATTTATGTTTACTGTTGAAGGAGTTCCATTTCCTGAACCAATTCCATTTGCATATGCAAGAATAGATTTATATCCTCCTGCTCTTACAGCTTTTGCATCAATAACAGCACCATCATCAGCTCTTAAAGCTGTACCATTTTTTTAGAAACCATGTTAATATCTTTTTTTCAAAAAGTTATGTGTGAACCATAAACTCCACCCTATATTATAATATCTGTGAGCAACTTTTGAGATGTATCTCCAGTAGCATAACCTATAATTGAATTACTAGAAGTTTCTCCATTTTTTTCTTGATATATCCCCATAAAACTTGAGTATCAGTAGTTACACCATCAGTTATAGCATTATTTCGAAGTCTACTACCATTAACATTTGTTAGTAGTGAGTTGTTCCAGGATCTATGTATTTATTAGATTTGATAAGCTGTTCCATTATCTTCTCCCACATCTATTCCTGTACCATTAGAAGCATATACTAAAATACTGTTATCTAGCATATTTACCTAATCCAAAGTTTCAATTCAGAAACTTTTAAATTAGCAGCATTGTCTACAGGTATAGGAGTAGTTCCAACTTTGATTTTTGAAGTCCTCCATAAACAGTTCCATCATAATGAGCATTTTGACCAGTATTAGCATAAATACCTACACTTCCAGCACTTGTTGAATTTGTTCCGACTGCACCCTTGAAGTTTTCACAGTACCGTAGAATACTCCTGTATCAACTGTAGATTTATCAACTTGCCCTTTCTTTTTTTGATCTGCATTTGTATAGAAAAACAGCACCAGAAGATCCATTACCATTCAAAGCAACATCATCTAATTTTTAAAACTTGAACCACCTTTTATTAGAAACATATCCCAAATTCAAGAATGCAATATTATTGGTACCGCTCATTTGAATATGTCCTGCATTATTAAATGAAGTAACACTTGTTGCAGACTAGTCGGACTAGTTGGATTTATATTATTTTTCAACTTTTTTTTAAAAGTACGAGCATAAGCGTTATTTTTTTAATAGCAACGTTATTATCGCCACCAGTCATATTCATATCCCAAATACCAGTAATAGTCGTATTAGAACCTTCAGTACTAGGATTATATGTATAAACAGCATGTCCTCCTTGTATCAAAAATACCAGTATTGCCACCATCTGTAGTATTAAAACGTGTTCCAGCAATATTTCGCATAAGCGGAAGTATTATTAAAAGTAACAGTATTAGAAGCTGTTAGAGGCGTTCCAGTAGTAGTCGCTTTACCACCAGCTGCATCTACAACCAATAAAGTATCTGAACCATCACCAGAAATATTAACAGTTTGACCATTGTTTGGAGTAGTGAAATGTTATATCTCCAGCATATAAATATATACCTGCACCTTTTCCATTTGGTCTTTTTTTGCATCTATTGATGATGCTCCATATCAACAGAAGCTGATTCTCCATATTCAGAACCTACCAATATACCATTATTATAAGTAGTGATAGTCTTATTATCTTTTGTTATATCGACACCACTAACTACTGTTATATTAGTTGCATAAATATCAGATGTACCTTTAGCAACATATAACCCATTATTATTATATCCATTTACATTTATTATATTATGTCTCCATACTCCAAAGGTATGATCTCCACTGTTATAAGTAGCAATAGGGTTATAGCTACCTTCATGAGTCAAGGCAACATCTCCACCACCAGCAACAATTATACCATTATTATTATTTCCGTTTATATCAATTTGAGATCCATAAATAGTGATACCAGTTCCAGGAGAACCAGCAGACTTAGCAACAGTACTAGCTATCCCATTATTGTTATTTCCATTTATAGTAAATTTATCATAATATAATTTAGTCAGACCACCAGTTACAGAAACTCCATTGTTTCCTGTATACTGATCTCCAGTTCCTGATACAGTATACTGTGTTTCATGATCAGTAAACTGACCACCTGTTACCAAAACACCATCATTATTCAGTCCAGATACAGCTATAGTACTTCTGGTACTAGCATTCAGACCATCGGTCTCATTATTCAAAGTACCACCAGTTACTAAAATACCATTACTTCCTGATACGTTAGTTTTATTTGTACTAGGAGAAATAGTATACGTATTTCCTCGAGCAAATTTAGTTCCTGTAGTAACTGCTAGACCAGTATAACCATGATCATCTGGTGTATCAGTTATCTTAAAAGTAACGCCACTTACTAATGCAGCATCTTTGATTCCAACTTTAGAATCATGAGTATTGATTGAATAAGACATAGGTGTATTTAAGTTTACTGTTGAAGTAGTTAATGTTACTCCTGAAATAGAATAATATGGTGTCGCTCCTGTAGGTGTATGATAACCACTATCGTATCTGAACATTATTATGAATTGCATTATAAGCTATCTGTATAATTTTTATTATATTCTTCCATATATTTATGAATAAAATATTCTTCCGCTCTACTAGAGTTTATCAACATTGGTAGTTGTACTATATAAAAACTGTAAGTATCATTAGTATCATCTCTACCCCAATAAGTACCATTTCCTATTTTAAGACCATCATAATAAATATAACCATATCCCCACCAAGGGCTAGGAGTAGTAGTACCAGTATAATATCCACCATAATAACCAGTTCCCATATTAATAGTTCCGCCAGTTATATCACCACTTACTGTTTGAGCACTCAGACCCCACCACCATCTAGTATTGTGAAGTGTGCTATTTGGAGAACCATTCTCATAAGTTGCACCTGATGTATCAACATTTGATGTGGCACGAATTCCAGCATTGCTATCATTTATCCAGTTATTAGCACGACCTATACCATGTGCAGCTCCAGATCTGTCCATTTCAACAGAAATAGGTTCAAAAGTTTCTTTGTTTACTACAAAGTTTGGATTTATTGGATTAGGACTTACTATACTTGGATTAAACGAAGGATCTTTAGGAACATTGATATTATCCAATCTTTCAGGCACATAAGGCTTATAAGGCTCATGCACATTAGCTGGATTGATTGTCAATGAGTTTGGCTCTTGGTTACGAGGTATGTTCAAGTTAGTTGCCCCATACAAATGTTTATCCTTGTCAAATACATATTTAGTCAAGTCGTTGTCTCTCTTGTAGTATTCAAGAAACTTTCCTCCTCTACCTCTGTAAGTAGTCCCCCAGTCATTATTCATATATCCTGTTCCGAACTGGAATGATGCCCATGGGCTCTTGATTACTTGATCCCCTTGTTTCAAAAGCTGAACAAGTTCGCTTTGGGCTCCTTTTAATGATTTTTCGTTTTCTTTTCTTGCACGCATGAATGATTGCCGCAGATCAGTTATTGCGTCATAAGTCTGTGCAGTGATTTCCTGCTGTTCGCTTGCCACGTCAGCATGAAGCTTTGGCGCAATTGTTAAAAGTCCTGTTATCAAGAAAGAGATAAGCAGGCTGTCAGAATAATGTACATCTTTACATCTTTTTACAAACGATCGCAAGTCCTTTGCAATCTGTCGCAGATTATTACTCATTTTTTCCTCCTAAAATTTGTAAATTTACAGCCGCCCATAAAAGCCAAGTTCCAATTAGTCACCCTGACAAAGGTTGCTTCCCCTTGCCGACAAAGCAAGATTTCTTGCCCTAGGTTCTTAATTTTCACGATTTCCAGCCTTTCACAGCCGCCTATTTTTTTAATTTAGACATCCTTCAAGATGCCTAAAAAAAGTATCAAAATAGCCTTATTTTTTTCAAAAAAACCTTTCAAACACCCTCAACAAAGTCCAGCAAATCCTGGTGGGAATGGGGACGGATGAGGGGAGTCCTAAGTGGAGCTATAGAGGACTATTTTTAAAACTAAATTTAATGTTTTTATTTAAAATAATAAGTTTTAGTAAAATAATTTATAACTTAATTTAAATAATGTTTATAATAAATATTAAATATATTTGATGATTATTTTTTTAAATAAATTTTAGTGAAGTTGTAAAAAAATTATTAATAATAAAAAAAGACTAGAAAAAAATCTAGTTCTTGATGTTTGCTATTTTTTTATATAAAAAAATACTTGACAAAAAAACGATTACTGTTGTAAACTAATAGTATATAAGATTACAAATGTAAACATTTTAGATGAGGTGGTGATTATGAAAGAGAGTAGCGGAATTGAGCAGAAGTGGCATATAACTGATGCAGAATGGGAAGTGATGCGTGTTGTTTGGGCAAATGATGAAGTGACGAGCAGGTTTGTGGCAGAGGTGCTTTGTGAGAAGATGAGATGGAAGCAGGCTACGATAAAGACTTTGTTGAATAGGCTGCTGGAAAAGGGGGTTTTAAAAAAGAGGGAAGTTGGGAATAGGTATATTTATTCGACGGATTTTACAGAAAAGGAAGTGGCTAACAGTTATATATTGGGGACTTTTAATAAGATTTGTAAAACGAAGGTTGGGGAAATGATTGGGAAGGTTATTGAGAACAGTGAACTTAGTTTTGATGACTTGAAGCTGATTTTGAAGGCTGTGGAGGAAAAGAGGAAGACGGCTGTGGAGGAGGTTTTATGTGACTGTGTGAAAGGGCAGTGTAATTGTGAGCATAATGGGCATAGGCATGTTTGAAAATATAAAAAAAACTAATTTGTTAAATTTATAAATTTTTTTAAGTAATTGTAAAAAGTAAATTATTAAAAAAATTAAGAAACAGTAATATTTTTTTGACAGTAAAGTTTAAGAGGAGGAAAAAAATATGGCAGAAAAAAATTTATACAGTAACTGGGATGAGCTGTGCGGCTTGTGCTAATGCTGTGGAAAAGGCGCTTAACAAGAATGAGGATATTAATGCTTCGGTTAATATTGCAACTGAAAAATTGAATGTTGAGTATGATGAAGGAAAGTATGATTTTGATAAAATTAGGAAAATAGTGGAATCGGCTGGGTATGGGCTAGTTGAAAATATGACTGAAGATAGGAAAGTTGAGCTTTATCAGGAAAAAATAACGAGTTTGAAAAAAAGAGACTGATTTTTAGCGATTGTATTTGTTATTCCGCTTTTGTATATTTCGATGGGGCATATGCTTGGGGCGGCGCTTCCTGAGTTTTTGAATCCTAAGGTAAATGCGCTTAATTTTGCGTTGGCGCAGTTTGTGCTAACTTTGCCAATCATTTATGCTGGGAGAGATTTCTTTTCGCATGGTTTTAAAAATTTGGTAAGAAAATCACCGACAATGGATTCGTTAATTGCAATTGGAGCGACAGCGGCGATACTTTATGGAATTTATGCAACGTATAGAATTGTTACTGTGGATCCTGAAGCGCATATGGATTTGTATTATGAATCGGCTGGTGTAATTATTACGTTAATTTTGTTTGGAAAGTTGCTAGAAGCAAAGACAAAAGGGCAAACTTCATCGGCAATAAAAAAACTTATCGGACTTCAGCCTAAAAAAGCTAAAATTATTGAAAATGGTGTGGAAAAGGAGATTTTAATTGAAAATCTGAAGGTTGGAGATATTGTAATTGTAAAGCCTGGGGAAAAAATTGCGGTTGATGGGAAAATTGTGGAAGGTGCGACTTCTGTGGATGAATCAATGTTGACCGGAGAAAGTTTGCCAGTCAGTAAAAAAGTTGGGGATAAGGTTGTTGGAGGAAGTATTAATAAAAATGGGAGTATTAGATTTGAAGCAACTGAAATTGGGAAAAATACAGTTTTGTCACAGATTATAAAGCTAGTTGAGGAAGCGCAAGGGTCGAAAGCTCCGATTTCACGAATGGCTGATGTTGTGGCGGCGTATTTTGTGCCGATTGTTATTGGAATTGCGACAATTACAGGAGTTGCCTGGTTTGTGAGTGGAAGCGGATTAGTTACTGCATTGTCGTTTTTTATCGCCGTGCTTGTAATTGCATGTCCGTGTGCATTGGGACTTGCGACTCCGACATCAATAATGGTTGGAACTGGAAAAGGGGCTGAAAACGGGATTCTCATTAAAAGTGGAGAAGCTCTTGAAACAACATACAAAATTAAAACGATTGTATTTGATAAAACAGGGACAATTACTAAAGGAAAGCCTGTATTAACTGATTTGATTGCTTATGGAAATTATAAGGAAGATGAACTTTTAAAAATTGCCGCAAGCGTGGAAAATGATTCTGAACATCCGCTGGCAGAAGCGATTGTAAATGAGGCAAAGGGTAAAAAAATATTGAAATTAAGCCTTATGAAAAATTTAGGGCAATGCCAGGTTATGGGATTCAGTGCGACTTTTTGAAGGCAAGGAAATTCAAATTGGAAATAAAAAAATTAATGGAAAAATAAAAAAATTGATGTGAAAAATTTCTCAAAAGGACTATAATATTTTTGTCAAATGAAGGAAAAAAACTCCAATGTATATTTCGATTGACAATGAATTGGCAGGAATTGTTGCAGTTGCCGATGTTATTAAGGAAACAAGCAAAGAAGCCATTGAAAAAAATTGAAAAAAATGGGAATTAAAACAATAATGCTTACAGGAGATAATGAAAAAACTGCGGAATTTATAGCAAAGCAAGTAGGAATTGATGATGTAATTTCAGAAGTTCTGCCTTATCAAAAATCTCAAAAAATAAAGGAGCTTCAGGAAAAAGATGAATTTGTCGCAATGGTTGGAGATGGAATCAACGATTCGCCAGCATTAGCCCAAGCAAATGTAGGAATTGCGATAGGAAATGGAACAGATGTGGCTATAGAATCAGCTGATATTGTTTTAATTAGAAACGATTTGCGGGATGTGGCAGGAGCAATTGCATTAAGCAAGGCAACAATTACAAATATAAAGGAAAATTTATTCTGGGCATTCTTTTACAACATACTTGGAATCCCTTTTGCAGCTGGAATATTTTATGCATTTTTCAATGGACCGAAGTTAGACCCGATGATTGCAGCTTTTGCAATGTCATTTAGTTCGGTGTCGGTTTTGGGAAATGCTTTTGAGATTGAAGTTTTTTTAAAGTTAAGTAGTATTTTTTTAAAAAAATAGGTTGAATTTATCCTATATTTATGATATTATATTTTATAAGAGGTGAGTAATATGAAAGCAGAATTAGACAACTTAGTTTCAATGAAGGAAGCTAATCAAAAATTTTTTTCAAAAAGTGGCAAGAATGGTAGATGCAAATGGATCTGTTGTTATTTTTAAAAAAATAATACCCCAAAAATATATTTTTAGTTGATTACAATTTAGCAAAAAGAAGTTGAAGAAGAACCAGTAAAATTTGCAGAAGATAATGAATTGGAAATGGTTTCATCTAAAAATTTTTAAAGAAATACAAAAAAACATTTGAGGAATTGGCAAAATGATTCTTTTTATCTGAAAAAGCAAATATTAAAACTTCATTCTGAACTGGTAGAAAAAAATTTGGAGGAATTGATGGAGTTAGAGATAAAGGTTTAATTGAAAGTTCAATAAATAATGTTTATCAATCTTATTTTGGAGTTGAAAAATATCCAACAATAGAAGAAAAAAAGCTGCAAGATTATGTTATAGTTTTATTAAAAAAATCATGCTTTTTTTAGATGGAAATAAAAAGAATTGGAATTTATGTTATGATGGTTCTTCTTGAGTTAAATGGAATTAGTTTAAATTGTTCTAATAATGAACTTACAGAATTGGGGTTAAAAAAATAGCAGATTCTAGTATAGGATATTCTGAAATTCTTGAATTTATTTATAAGTTCAAGTAATATTAAAAAAATTTATTTATAAAAAAACCGTTTTTAAATGAATTAATCAAATAAGACGGTTTTTTTATTTTTGTTTTTAAATTAAAAATATATTTAAAAATTTTATCCTTCTTTTATGGCAGGTTTTAATGCCCCTAAAACAATAGCCGAAACAATACTTCCAATTATAACTACTACTAAATATAGGAAGAAGTTGTTGCTAATGCCATTACTAGGATTCCACCATGTGGAGCAGGTATTTTTTTATATTAAATAGTCCTGTTAATGCTCCTGCGATTGCTGAACCTACGACACTTGCTGGTATTACTCTTGTTGGATCTGCTGCTGCATAAGGGATTGCACCTTCTGTGATGAATGAGAATCCCATAATGTAGTTTGTAAGTCCTGCTTCTCTTTCTTGTGCAGTAAATTTATTTTTAAATAATGTTGATGCTAATGCGATTGCGATTGGAGGAACCATTCCACCAGCCATAACTGCTGCCATTGGTAAACTTCCACCAGATGTCATTGTAGCTGCCAATGTTCCAGAACCAAATACATAAGCTGCCTTATTTACAGGGCCTCCCATATCAATAGCCATCATTCCACCAAGAACTGCACCTAATAGAACAGCACTTGAACCAGACATTCCATTTAACCAAGCATTTAAACCATTGTTAATTATTGCTGCAAATGGATTTATAACAAGTACCATTGCTACACCTGTGATTAATACTGATAAAACAGGATATAATAATATCATTTTCAATCCGCTTAAAGATCTTGGCATACCTGATAATGCTTTTACTAAACCTTGTACAACATATCCAGCTAAAAATCCACCAAGCAATGCACCAATAAATCCAGAACCACCAGCTGTTGCAATAGCTCCTGCAACTAGTCCTGCCGCCAATGCCGCTCTTTTCACTAATACTGTAAGCAATATATCCAGCTAAAAACTGGCACAAACAATCCAAATGCCTGTCCACCAATATCTTTTTAACATTTTAGCTAATGGCGCTTTAGAACCGTATTCTGCTCCCGCTCCACCATTACCAGACAATGTATCAACTAAAAATGCCAGTGCTATCAAAATTCCTCCACTTATTACTAACGGAAGCATATATGAAACTCCACTTAATAAGTGTTTGTAAAGTCCTTTTTTCTCAGATGAAGATGATTCAGAAGAATCTGCAGTTTTTGAACCGCTTGCATGGAAAAATAGGAGCTTTTTCCATCTAAAAACTTGTTGAATTAATGCTTTTGCATTGTTAATTCCTTCTTTTTGCTTCCACTTGAATTAACGGTTTTCCGTCAAATCTGTCAACTTCGATATTTCTGTTAATTGCTAAAATTACACCAGTAGCTTTTTTAATATCTTCATCAGTCAAGACATTTTTTCTACCATCCGCACCATTTGTTTCAACTTTTATGTTTATTCCCATTTCATCAGCTGCTTTTTTTAGTGCTTCTGCCGCCATATAAGTATGGGCAATTCCTGTTGGGCAGGCTGTTGCTGCGATTATGTAAGGAGCATTTTCATCAGTTGGAGCTTGTGCAGTTACAGCATCTTTCTTTTCTTCTTCTGCAAATTTTTCTGCTTCAGCTTTATTAATGATTTCCAGTACTTCATCAGCTGTCTTTGCATTTTCAAGAGCTTCCTTGAAATCATCATCCAATAATAATTGTGATAATCTTGCAAGTGTTTCAATATGAGTGTTATTTGCGCCATCTGGAGCGGCAATCATAAAGAACAATGTTGCAGGTTCTCCATCCAATGAATCGTAATCAATTCCTTCTGGTTTTCTACCCATTGCAAGTGCAGGTTTTTTTACATATTTTGTCTTAGCATGTGGAATTGCGATTCCTTCACCAATTCCAGTTGAGCTTTGAGCTTCTCTAGCCATCAATGCCTCTACATATCCGTCATAATCATTCAGGACACCTGTTTTTTCGTGCAGTCTGGCAAGTTCTTTAATTATATCTACTTTAGTTGTAGATTTCACATCTAGACTAATTCTATCTTTAATCAGTAAGTCAGATATTTTCATTTGTACACCATCCTTAATTTATTATTTTTTTCATTTTATTTCTTTAAATAATTTTTTTATTTTTCAGCCGTAGTAAAGCAACTTTAAAATTAAATACAAAAATCATTACTATTTTACTCAATTGTCAAGTTTAATTTTTTTACTCTTTTAAAAAGTTTCCTTTGAAATTTCAATTTCATCATACAATTTATTTACTAAATCCTTTTTCTGCAAGTCCATAAGAATAAGCTGTAGCACTTCCTGAAGCGACTGCTAATCTAAATGAATCTTCTGGAGAAAGCCCCTTTACAAATCCTGCAGTAAATCCTGCAACCATAGAATCTCCAGCACCAATTGAGTTGATTAATTGCCCTTTTGGAACAGATGCTTCCAGCACAAAGTCCTTGTTTACAAGCAATGCGCCTTCGCCACCTCTAGACAAAAATGACATTTTTTTAACTCCTCTGTCTAAAAAAAGAATTTACATTTTTTTCTACGATTTCAGCCTTTTGTTTCCAATTTTTTTCGTTAAACATTTCTCTTAATTCGTGAATATTCGGCTTAACAAAAAGATTATTGTGAATATTGTCTTGCAGTAAATTTCCTCTTGTATCAAGCACAATTTCAACATTTGCTTTTACATTTTCAGATAATTGCTTATAAATTTTGCTGCTGATTGAAGATGGGATGCTTCCAGATAAAACAAGTATATCTCCATCTTTTAAATCAGAAATTTTGTTAGTTAGTTCCTGCAATTTTTTTCTGCTGTAATTTCTGGTGAAACTCCAGTAAGTTCAGTTTCCTTGTCATTCCCATTAACCTTTACATTAATTCTAGTATTTTCCTTTCAAGTTCCACAAATTCAGATTTTTATGTTATCCTTTTTCAAATCTCTGACAATAAAAATCTCCAACAAATCCAGCCACAAATCCAATCGCTGTAGATTCCACATCCAGATTTTTCAATACTTTAGAAACATTAATCCCTTTTCCACCAGCTCTATAATTTACTTTGTGAGCAAGATTCAAGTGTTCTGCCTGCAAATCATCCTTTAGATACATATCATAATCCAACGCTGGATTCAATGTCAATGTGTAAATCATCTTTTTTTCTCCTCCTAAAATTTAAATATATTTTAAAAACTATTTTTTTCAAACCATTTAATAGATATGCTTAATAACTTGAATTTTTTTATTTTATCAAAGATTCAAGATTTCTTGCTTCATAATATTTATTTTATTATAATTCTAATATAATTTCAAAACAAATCTAATATGGTTCTACTATATTATTTGCCACTATATATTTATAACATTTGAAATTTAAAAAGTCAAATAATTTAGACTATTAAATTTATTTTTCTCATTTTTTTCTTTAATGTTAATATATTATAATTAAATTAAATCAAGTCAAGATTCAAATCAGATTATAATGGGAGTGGTATATATGAAAAGTAAAAATCAAAAAAAGATATTTATTTATGCCTTGCTTTTATCTTTAATAAGTTGTGGAAGCAGTGGTGGTAATAAGGATACAGAAAAAACACCAACACCAACACCAAAGCCAGCAGATCCAAATCCAAAAGGGCCAAGTGCCTCAGATGTTTATTATAACGGTGAAATTGTGATCCGAAATGGAGGATATTCATCACAATATCCAAATGGTATAATACTTACAACGGCAACAAGTGATATAGTTAAAATTCCAAATATAGCTGGAACACCAATAAAAAAACAAGATTATCAGACATCTTCAGGGACTCCAATGAATGAAAAAATATTTTTGCACAGTACAGGAACTACACAGCAAGTTACAGATTTTAGTTCAGATTTAACTGCTTCAAATAGTTATCGAGCAGCAATTGGCGGAGATTTAATGGACGAGTATATTGCAAGGGTAAATTCAGCTTCAGGTGGAGATAATTTATATATTTGGCCAGCAGGGAACATCAGAGGAAATAAAAAAATCCGTCACTTGAAGGAGGACTTCCTTATTTTTGAAAAAAATCTTTGGAAAAATCTTGGATAAATGTAGTTGCACTTGTGAATAAATCTGGAACTGCAGGATTGGAATGGAAGGATTTAGAGCCATTGTCAAATGCAGGGGTAGCTAGTAAATGGACTATAACTGCGGTAAGTGAAGATGGAACATCAGCAAAAGCAGCGGAAAATGTTGCAAAAGCGGTAGATCAGGTACGTGAAAAATTTCCTGGAATGAAAATGGATATGATTAGAGACATAATTCTTTCAACAGCTACTGATATCGGAGCAGCAGGAGTGGATGATGTATTTGGATATGGACTTTTTAAATGCTACTACTGCTTTTAAATGGACCAAGAAACTTGAATTACAGGTTAAGCAAGTTTCATGTTCCAGATACAAAAACTTGGGTTTTTAGAAATAATATTTATGGCTCGTATACAGATTTAGAAAAAAACGGAAAAAGGGACATTAGTTTTAGAAGGAAAAAAATTCTTTTTATAAAATAAAAAGTAGATGGTGGAACACTAGTTTTTGAAAAGGAGACAATACTTCTGAATATGAAACAATAATAAAAGATGGAATACTCGATGTTAAGAAAAAAATTTACTCCCAAAAAAATATTGAAATAGAAACAAATGGAACATTGATTACAAATCCTGAAACTGTGATAGGAGAAATTTCTAAAAATTATCATACGGAGGAGATAACTGTTAATAAGGCAGTTGATGTTGTAAATAAAGGAACATTAAAGAATATTGGAACAGGAGCGATTATAACTGGAAATTATACAGCGAAATATGGTTCAGTGACAGAAGCAGAAATTGGATCAAAATTAATAGTAAAAGGAACAATAAAAAAATTGATGGAAGAGAAAGAAATCAAACTTTGGGAAGCACAGTAAAACTTTTTGAGTAATGGATACGTTACTGCAATGCCAACAACATCGGCAGTTATTGAAGCTGAAAAAGGAATAGAAGGACAATTTGCAAAAGTGGAAACTGATGGATTGATTAATGGAAAAAGTGGAAAATAAAGGAAATTCAATTGAAGCTACAATTAGTAGAAAAAAATGTGGAAGATTATGTAAATAGTTTGAAAAAAATAGCGATGAAATGCAGAAGAATACTACTAAAAAAATGTAGAGGTTTCCTTTTAAAGAATTAGATAAAAAAATAGCTGAAGGAAATGCAAATGTTTCTAATTTTGCTTTAGGTGCGGCAAAACTTCAAAAAAATTCCCTATCTTTGAGTTCAAGTATATTAGATAGTTTATCAGGACAAATTTATGCTTCAGCTCAAGCTTTAACATTTCAACAATCGCAAACAATAAATAAGGATTTATCAAATAGACTTGTAATGCTCGGAACGCTTGATAATGCTAGTGATAAATTTGGATTATGGATTTCTTCCATTGGAGCTAATGGGAAATTAAAACAAAATGGGTATGCTGAAGGAAAAACTAAAGTTTATGGAGGACAGGTTGGAATTGATAAGCAATTTGGAGAAAATTTGATTTTAGGAACGGCTTTAGCTTATTCAAAAGGGAATGTGAAATTTGATAGACATGGTGGAAAATCAGATGCGGATAATTTTGGAATTTCAGTGTATGGAAGAGTTGGAAATAAAGATAATCTGATGTATTTGCAAGGAAGAGTTGGACTTGGATTTGTAAATAGTGAAGTTAAAAGGGATATTATTTTATCTGAAAATGATATTTCACGAGGAAAAATTGAGCATAATGATAAAGTAATTTCAGGATATTTAGAAACAGGGTATGATGTGAAAAAAGGTGATTTTGTATTGACACCATTTGCTGGAATCTCGCACGATACAGTTCAAAGAGGAGCATTTCATGAGGAAAATAGCCAATTTGGATTAAAGGCGGATAAAAAGACTTACAAACAAACAAGTGGACTTGCTGGAGTTAGAGTTAGTCAGAAATTTAATTTTGAAAATGGTTCAAAAACTACATTACAAGGATATATAACACATCAAAGGGCATTTAATAATGAAGATTTGAATTTTAAAGCATCATATTCAGGACTACCAGATGCAAAATTTAAAGTAAAGGGAATAGGACTTTCAAAGAACCAAACATGGGTAGGAGCTGGAGTTTTAAATGAAGTTAGTTCAAAATTTGCCTGGTATTTGAATTATGATGGAAAAATTGATAAAAAGGCTAAAAATAATGTGTTTACAGCTGGTATGAGAGTTAATTTTTGATAGACTTTTTTTAAATAATAAATTTACAAATTTTTTTATGAATTTTAAATTATATATGTTCAATTATCATTGGTAAAATATTTTCAAATAAAAGTTTAGTTCAAAAAAATTAAAAAAATAAGTTTTTAGGAGATGATTTTTTTATGAAAAAGAAAAAGAGTTTTTAACATTGATCCTATTGTCATTTATAATGGTAACATCAACAATGAAAGCAGATTTTTTTGGTCAAAAATTAAGAGATGCTCTTATAGGTGGTGATAATTATTCAAATTCAAGTTCAGAGGATAAAAAAATATTGTAGATGGTAAAATTTATAATCCAAAGGATAATAGAGAATATAGACTAGTTGAAAAAAATGAAAGATGAAAGAGAAAAATTCTCAAAGTGACTATAGAAAATTTGAAAATTCATCAAGTAAAAATTTTTTTATTATGAATGTACAATAAATCCAAAAAGATTTTTTTATCAATAATAGGATTTAGGACTTTTTATGGATATGCTGATTTTTCCTGTATATGAAATTAGTTCAGGAGTGGAAAAGTGTTATGAAAAGAAGGAAAATGAATATAAAAAGGAAGTTTCTAAAAAGGAAAAATTTATATAGACAATAAATTGGCAAAATATATTTTTAAAAAAATGAAATTAATGTTCAAAAAAATAGCAGTTTATGATGCAAAATTAAATGATAGAGGCTATCCTTTGTTTAGTTCAAAAAAATCCAAGAGTTTTTGATAAATGATAAATTAGTATCTTATTAAAAGAAGAAAAAAATGTAACTAACAATTTGAGTTAATTACATTTTTTTATTTATATAAATAAGTTAAAATTATAAATTAAGTTTAAGTAAATTAATGTTTATGTCCACATCCGCAAGAATGTGAGTGCATATCAATTACCATACGTCCTTGAATTGTTCCTTCTTCCATTTCCTTAAAGATTTCAGGAGCTTCTTCAATAGTTCTAGTTTGAACTACTGGCACAACTAATCCTTCTGCTCCAAATTGGAATGCTTCTCTCAAGTCTTCTCTTGTTCCAACAAGCGATCCGATTACTTCAATTCCGTCCAATACAGTTTTCACGATTGGCAAGTCCATAGTTTCTGATGGAAGTCCAACTGCAACAACTTTTCCTGCAGCTCTTACCGAATCAACAGCTTGGTTAAATGCAACTTTTGATACAGCAGTAACTACAGCAATATGAGCTCCTATTCCACTTAATTCCTTAATTTTTGCAACTGGATCTTCTTTTTTACCATTTATAATGTAATCAGCTCCAACTTCTTTAGCAAGTGCCAATTTATCATCATTAATATCAACGGCAATTACATGAGTATTAAATACTTTTTTAGCATATTGAACTGCCAAGTTTCCTAATCCTCCTGCACCGTAAATTACTACCCATTGTCCTGGTTGAGGTTTTCCAACTTTTATAGCTTTATAAGTTGTAACTCCTGCACAAGTGATGCTGCTGGCTTGAGCTGGATCCAGTCCTTCAGGTACCTTTACTGCATAATCAGCTGTAACAATACATTGTTCAGCCATTCCGCCATCTGCAGAATATCCAGCATTTATTACATCTCTACACAATGTTTCCTGTCCATTAATACAGTATTCACATCTTCCACATCCTTCAAAGAACCAAGCAATACTTACTCTATCTCCTGGTTTGAGTGATGTCACACCTTCAGCAACTTCTCTTACAATCCCAATTCCTTCATGCCCTAAAACTCTTCCCGGAACTTTCCCAAAGTCACCATGAGCCACATGCAGGTCAGTATGGCAAACACCGCAATATTCTACATCAACTAATGCTTCTCCAGCTTTTAGTCCTCTTAATTCTTTTTTTCTACAACTTCTATTCCAGTTCCTTCTTTATTAACTACTACTGCTTTTCATTTAATTTCTCTTCCTTTTTACTTATTTTTTTATTTCTAAGTTCCTAAATTTTTTTAGATTTAGTTATATGAATATTTAATCATACGATATATTTATACCCTAAAAAAATTAAAAAAAGTCAAATTATTTTTTTAATAAAATAGTTTGTCTTGCTTTACTATTTAGATAAAAAAAATTTATTTTTAATAAAATGTTATTAAAAAGATTTTTTTCAAATTTTTTTAAAATTTATTGACAATAGGTAGTTTGTTTGGTAGAATTTCTGTGAGCATAAGTTTTATTAGTTATTTATCTTAATTTTTTTGTTTTGATTTTTAGATATAGTAAAAAAATAACGGATATAAATATTTGGAATTTATGCTAATTTATTGTTTTGTGGAGGTGGATGTTTTTGAACGAGGAAGTCCCGGAAGAGAGATTTAAAAATCTGAATAAATTAAAATTTACAAATTTATGCAAATACGGATAAAGGGAGTATCTTCGTTGCTGTTATTCTCCTGATTTTTTTATTTGCATAAAAAAATTTAAAAAAATTTGAGAATGCAAAAAAAGAAAGGAGATAATGATGGAAAACAACATTATTCAAAAAAACTTATAGATGAAAAAAATATTTTGAAATTAGAAAATATTTAAATGATTTAAACATTGTGGAAGTTTCAGAACTGCTGAATCAGTTTGAGTCTTCTGAACTAATAATGATTTTTTTCGGCTACTTTCTAAAAAAATAGGGCAGCCGATGTATTTTTCATATCTGGACAGCGAACATCAGGAAATGATTATTAAGACAATGACAGATGTGGAAACTAAAAATATATTTGATGAGCTGTATTTTGACGATATTGTCGATATTATCGAAGAAATGCCATCGAATGTGGTCAAAAAGATACTAAAGAATACCGATGCAAAAGACAGACACACAATAAATCTTTTGTTAAAATATCCTGAAAATTCAGCTGGAAGCATTATGACAACTGAATATATGGACTTAAAAAAGGATATGACAGCTTCTTCTGCAATTTTTAAAATTAGGGATGTTATGGAAGATATGGCAAATGTCTATACCTGCTATGTGATTGACGAAGGTAGAAGGCTGGAAGGAGTAATTTCCCTAAAAGAGCTTATTACGAGCGAGGATGATGAGCCAATTCAAAATCTTATGAATAAAAATGTAATAAGTGTTCATGTAAATGATGATCAGGAAAAGGTTGCGGAAATAATAAAAAAATATAATCTTATCGTACTTCCCTGTGACTGATGATGAAAAATAGACTTTTAGGAATCATTACGATTGATGATGTAATGGATGTTGTGGAACAGGAAGCGACAGAGGATTTTTCATAGAATGGCTGGGATTTCGCCTGTGGAGGAGTCTTATTTAAAAACAAGCGCCTTTACAATGGCAAGACAAAAGAATTAGCTGGCTTTATTGTGCTTATGATTTCTGCTACATTTACTGGAAGAATTATAAGTAAATATGAAGATGTGCTGCAGTCTGTAGTTATACTTTCATCATTTATTCCAATGCTGATGGATACTGGAGGAAATGCAGGCGCACAGTCTTCGACAATTGTAGTCCGTGCTTTGGCATTGGGGGAAGTTGATACAAAAGATACTTTTTAAAAATATTAAAAAAAGAATTTCTTATTTCATTTATAGTAGCTATTGTTTTGGCGGCAATAAATTTTTTTAAGAATTATAACTTTGACAAAAACACCTTTAAATGTTGCAATGACAGTTTCAGTAACTTTAATTTTTTTGTAGTTATAATTTCTAAAATAATAGGTGCTTTTTACCAGTTATCGCTAAAACTTTTTAAAATGGATCCGGCAATAATGGCAGGGCCTTTAATAACAACGATTTTAGATGCGCTTACTCTTACTATTTACTTTAGATTTGCAACTATGTTTTTTTAAGTAATGTTATAAAGTAAATATTTTTTTATAAAATTTAAGAATATAAAAAAATTGATTGTCTAATCGAAGTTATATGGCAACTAATATAAGAAAAAAATGAGGTGAGAAAAAAATGAAAAAAATAAAAAAAGAATAATTGAAGATCTTTTGAAAGAAAAAAATATTTTTGAAATAAAAAAAGAATTAGATAAATTAAATGCAGTTGAAATTTCTGATGTGATAAATTTATTTAAGCTGCCAGAGCTTGTAATAATGATTTTTAGACTTTTTAAAAAAAGATAAAGCGGCAGATGTATTTTTCATATTTGGATAGTGAACATCAGGAAATGATTATTCACGCTTCAACTGATGTTGAAACACGGGAAATATTTGATGAACTGTATTTTTGACGATATTGTTGACATTATCGAGGAAATGCCGTCGGATATTGTAAAAAAATCTTGAAAAAAATACGGATAGAAAAGATAGACATTTGATAAAACCAGCTTCTAAAAATATCCAGATAATTCAGCTGGAAGCATTATGACGACTGAATATGTGGATTTTCAGAAAAAAATATGACAGTTCAAGAGGCGATAGGACAGCTGAAAAAAACTGGGAAAGACAAGGAAAATATTTATACTTGCTATGTTACGGACAAAAAAAGGGAAATTGGAAGGTGTGCTTTCACTAAAGGAATTGATTTCTAAAAAAAGACAGTGCTGTAATTGAAGATATTATGAATACAAATTTTGTAAGTGTAAATACACATGATGATCAGGAAAAAGTTGCAGATTTATTTAAAAAGTACGATTTTTATCGTTATGCCAGTTGTTGACCATGAAAAATAGGCTTTTTGGGAATAATTACGGTGGATGATGTTTTTGGATGTTGTGGATCAGGAAGTTACAGAAGATTTTTCACAAAATGGCTGGAATTACTTCACCTACCGATGATTCCTATTTAAAAACAAGCATCTTTACGATGGCAAAAGCAAAGAATCGGGTGGCTTGCAGTTCTTATGATTTCTGACACAATTTCTGGAAATATAATACAAGGTTACGAAAAAAAGTTCTGGCAAAGTCAATAATTTTAACAGCATTTATCCCAATGCTTATGTCAAGCGGTGGAAATGTTGGTTCACAATCTTCAACGGTTGTAATCCGTTCGCTTGCACTTGGGGAAATCTCTCCAAAAGATGCCTTTAAAGTAATAAAAAAAGAATTTTCAATTGGAATAATGGTTTCAATAGTTTTTGGCGCTGTTAAATTTTATAAGACTTATAACATTTGAAAAAAACTAATTTTGTAATTGCTTTTGTCGTTTCATTGACACTTGTATTTACAGTAATTGTATCAAAACTGGTAGGAGCACTGCTTCCGCTTGGAGCAAAAAAATTGTGAAGCGCTGATCCAGCGGTTATGGCAACACCTTTGATAACAACGATTTCAGATGCTGTGACACTTGTAATTTATTTTTAATTTTTGCTGCGATGTTCTTAAAACTTTAACAAAAGATAAATGAGAGCAGTTTATAAGTAATGTAAATCTAATGAAATACTGGAAATATCTTTATATATTTATGGTATAATATAATAAACTTTTAGGAAGGAAGATAATCTTATGAAGGCTAAAATATTAATTTTATTAAGCATGCTTCTATTTGTAGTAAGTTGTGGAACTCATCCGGCGCAAAAAGGAATTTGAGAGACAAATGAAAGTAATACAGTCGGGAAATTTATCAAAAATTTGGCAAGGCAAGTGGAGATGTAACGGTTATTTTAGATCAATTTAGTAAAATGTATGGCGAAAGGAATGAAAAAAATAACCTACAAAATTAACAAAGTTGAGGCAAAAGGGATACAGCTACAATTAATGTTACTGTAAAATCTCCTGATTTAACACCTTATATGTCAGAACTTCAAAATAGAATGTCTGAAAAAAACTTTCAAAGGCTATGCCAAAAAAATAACGAAGAACTGCAAAAATCAAATATCAGAACTTGGAAAAGAATTTTTTTAATGAAAAAAATTTAATAGCAAGGATTTGAAATATACAGAAAAAAACTTTGGATGTTAAGTATGTAAAAAAATGGAAAAAGATTGGGAAATGAGCGATGAAAATGAAGAATTTTTCAAAATCTTAACTTTTTGGGCTTATGAACTAGTTTATACTATTTCCCATTAAAATAATAGAGTTGTTATAATTTCTACTATGCAAGAGGTCGAGACTCCTTGTCAGGAAATAAATAAAATATAATTTCTGGATTTAGTATTGAATAAAAAAAGAAGAAGTTACTTTGAATTTAGATAACTTCTTTTTTTGAAAATAAATTTTTTTAGCAAGGGTCATGCTGTTTTTCCATTTAAATAGTGGATAATTGTGAATTTCAAAATTTAAAGGCTGTTAAATATTGTAAATTCTCTAAGTTCATTTTTCTTTGAGTGTATCTGGATGCTTTTCTAAATTGAATTTTTTTCCAAAAGATTCTGTTATGTCAAATTCTGATATAAGATATATGTGTAGTTCAAATTTTGTCTGCGTGCTGCAAATCCAGATTGTTCCTTTGGATGAATCTGTAAAAAGCGTAACCGATATTGCTGCTTTTTCTTCCATTTGAAAATGTGGTTTTTGGAACTGGAAGTTTTGACATTCTTCGGTTAAGTTCCTTGCTAACTATATTTTCGCAGGCATCAGTGCCAAAAAAACTATAAAAGATGAAATTACAAAACAGATGCCAATAACAAATATTCCGAGTTTTAAAAAGAATTGGTGTTAATATACAGGCTAAAAAAAATTAGAACTCTTGCTGTATAAGCTAATTTTATATATTTGTAATTTTTTTACAATCATTGTCCTTTTTCTCCTTTGTATTAGATAATATTCCAGCTGGTTATCTAAAAAAATTCCTTTATATCATTTAATTTTTGAGTTTTAGCATTAGTAGTTTGATCCGAATTTCTATCTGGATGTACTTTTTTTATTTCCCTCCTGTATGCTTTTTTTATTACATCCTCATTTATTTCTCCATTTTTTTATCAATTTTCAAAATATCTAGATATTCTTCAAATTTCTGAATAATTCCTCCATCATTTGTGCTTTGGTAATCAAAAATTTGAATAGTCATTATTTTTTTCTTTCATATTGCTCCCTTGAGTATTCCTGTTGATGTCTATAGTATGAGTATTCTTGGGATTTTTTTCTTTCCAGTACTGTTTTTTTCCCTGTCCTGCTGCTTCTGATATTCTTCCTGAGCTTTTTCTTCTTCTTTCATATTCTTGATCCCTTGCGCTTTCAAACCATTGCTCATATTTTTTTGTAAAATTTTTATTTTTCTCCTCTTTCATTCAGAAGAATTCCTAAAATAAAATTCAAAAAAATTCTGGAATGGCTTTTAAAAAAATCAGAAAAAAACTGCACAAGCAATTAGAACGTAAATAAGAACACCTAAGAGCCAGCTCCAGTTTCCAGCAAAAAAATAAAAAGCAAGAAGAGCAAAAAAATACTAAAATTGGCAATATCGTGTAAAAATCCTATAGCCATTATTGTCAATGAAATTAAACTGCATAATTCAGCAATTTCACTTAATATAAATTGTACTAATCTTATTAAGGTTTTTCACTATTTTTCCTCCTTTTTAGAATTTAAATCCCGTTTAAAAAAATTTAAGTAAGAGATCTTTACCCCTTGCAAAGAAATTCATAGCTATTTGCTGTTTAAATGGAAAAATAGCATTAAACAGTATTTATTTAGCAAAAATTCAAAAATTTCCTATTTCAAATAAAAAAATTCTTAAATTAATAGTATTTTACTCAATTATAAGGTAGATGTCAACTTTTTTTATATCTTTTTATAAATACGATAAAAAAATGGGGCTGTTTCACAAAATAAATAAAATTCCTAAATCATAAATCTATATTTATAGAATCAATAAAAAAATAATATCTATTGATTTTTTTAAAATATATAATATTTATGTTAGTAAAATTATTTTTTTGAATTATGAGACAGCCTCACCATATACTAAACTATGAATTTATTATAAATTTTTTTAGCAAGAGGTCTCGACCCCTTGTTAGTAACTAAGTGAACTACTCCCACTTTTAGAAGTGTGAGCTTCTTGGGAAGTATCTGCTTCTGTTAGCCAAATATATTTACTAAGCTCTTTGGACAGTCCCTGCCCTGATGTACGAGTATTATACCATATAATAATTATTATTTCAAGTTATGTTCTGCAATTCATCTCCCTCTTGTAGAAGAGGGAGACTTCTTGCTAGATATTGTTAAAGTAAATGCAATAAAATTAATATTTTTGTAATTAAATAGTCAAATGCGCTAAGCGCCGCCTTTGCTCCTTCTCCCATTGCAATGATTATTTGTTTTTGTTTGATATTTGTAACATCTCCTGCTGCGAAGATTCCAGCTGCGGAAGTTGAGTTGTTTTTCAGGGTTGATTACGATTTCTCCAATTTTGTTTGTTTCAACTAAATCTTTTACAACTTCGCTTCTAGGCGATAATCCTACTTCCACGAACATTCCTTCCCACGTTTAATGTTTTTTTCTTCTTCAGTTTCTCTGTTTTTTTGTAGATGATATTTTCTACAAATTCATTTCCGTTTACTTTAGTAGTTGCAGAATTTAAAATTACTTTTTATGTTTGATTGCTCAGCCAATTTTTTTCCTGTAAAACTTTATCAGCCTTTAATTCAGGCATAAATTCGATTAATGTAACTGATTTTGCAATTCCAGATAGGTCAAGAGCCGCTTCAACACCTGAATTTCCACCACCAATTACAGCAACATCCAGTCCTTTGTAGAAAGGCCCGTCACAAGTTGAGCAGTAATGTACCCCTTTTCCCAACATATTCGGCTTCTCCTGGAATATTAAGACTTCTTGGTTTTTGCTCCAGTTGCTATAATAACAGTTTTCGATTTATAACTTTTTTTCCATCATCAGTTACTAAAATTTTATCTTTTCCATCTTCCTTTATTTCTTTTTACCAAATGTCCTTCTTTAAATGCAACTTCGTATTCCTTCAGATGTTTTTTTCCAAAGTTTGGGCAAATTTAGCTCCAGTAGTCGAAATAGTTCCAATAATATTTTTCAATTTCATTTGTATCAAGAACTTGTCCTCCGATTTTTCACACCAATCATCGCCACATTAAGCCCTTTTTCTAGCTGCATAGATTGCCGCTGAGACAGCTGCAGGTCCAGAACCCACTACAGTTACATCATAAAGTTTATTTTTCATCAATTTTTGCCAGTTTCCCTTCATCTAAAAGCCCCAAGATTTAAGCTAAAATCCATTTTTTTATACCTCCAAATTTTATTTTTTTATTTATACAAATTTATTTAATTTTGTAATCATTACAATTTATTTTAATATAAATTTTTTAAAATTGTCAATATTTAAATTTTTTTAATTTGGTCCTGCAGAATAAATTTTTTTAACTTATAAAATAAAAAAATAAATTGTCGAAACAGGCTTATGATGAAAAAAATATAAAAAAATTTTGTCTATCAAAAATTATTTATATTTATCTGGAGATATGCTATAATAATTTCAAGGGAAATTAGAGAAGTAAATTTATTTTTTTAAAGAGGAATTTTTTTATGGATAAGATGAAAAAAAGAATTAGTTATAATAACTGGAATGAGTGGAGCTGGGAAATCTGAGGCGATGAAATTTTTTTGAGGATAGGGAATATTTTTTTGTATTGATAATTTTTCCTATTAATTTGTTTCAGTATTTGAATGAAATATTTATTAGCAGTGGAAAAAGAAACCAGGTGGCAATAGCAATAGACGTTAGAAATCAGGAATTTATTGAACAGTTGACAAAACAGCTGGAAATATTGGACAAAGAGGAAATATCTCATACTATGATTTATTTAGATGCAAGGACAGATGTTTTGCTTAGCAGATATGAACTTTCCAGAAGAAAGCATCCGTTAAACATGTATGACACTTTACTTGCTAATATAAAGGCGGAACGTAAAATTATAAAGGATTTTATGGTAAAAGCTGATTTGGTAATTGATACAAGCACATTGACAGTAAAAAAATTGCAGGAAGTTTTGGAAAAGGAATTTTCAGGGCAAAGAAAAAAAATAAGCGTCAATTTAACTTCCTTTGGATTTAAGTATGGAATTCCGCTGGATCTTCACCTAATGTTCGATTTGAGATTTTTGCCAAATCCCTATTATATTGAGAGTTTAAAAAGAAAAACTGGAAATCATAAGGAAGTTCAGGATTATGTAATGGGACTTCCAGAAAGTCAGGAATTTTATAAAATGCTTTTAGATATGCTTTTGTACTTAATTCCAAAATATGAAAAGGAAGGAAAATCACATTTACGTATAGGAATAGGATGTTCAGGCGGACAGCATCGTTCAGCCACATTTGTGAATAAACTTTACGATGACCTTTCAAAAAAAGATGGATTATCATATTGGGAAATTTCATAGGGAAGTGGGAGATAAAAAAAGGAAATTTAGTTTTACTTACATTTATACAATTTAAAGGAAAGAATAAAAAGATACAAAAAAATGGGAGAAGAAATAAAGACAGAAAAAAAATAGAAAAAGAAATAAAATCGCCAGTTAAATATAAGGATATTCCCACAAATCCAGGAGTTTACCTGATGAAAAATGAGCGAGGGAAGATTATTTATGTGGGAAAAAGCAAAAAAATCTTCAAAATAGGGTGAAGTCTTATTTTACAAATATAAATTCGCATAATCAGAAAACGCTGGAATTGGTGAAAAATATTAGGGATATTGAGTTTTTTTATCTGTAAATCGGAAGTTGAGGCGCTTATTCTGGAAAAATAACCTGATAAAAAGAATAAGCCAAAATATAATATTTTGTTAAAGGATGAAAAAGACTTATCCATATATAAAGTTTACAAAGGAAAAAAATTTCCAAAGGTGGAAATTGTGAGAAGTACGAAAAAAATTAAATGAGAATGCCGAATATTTTGGGCCTTATCCAATGGGAATATTTTTTGCAATGAAGTCGCTTATTAAAATATTTCCTGTTCGAGATTGCAACCGAAATATGGACAAAATTACAAAGCCGTGCTTGAAGTATTATATGAAAACTTGCCCTGCACCTTGTAAATATAAAGATATTGAAGATGAATACAGTACGAATGTAAGCAATTTCAAAAATTTCTTGAAGGGACATTCTGATAAAGTTCTTGAAATGCTGGAAAATAGGATGAAACAGTTTAGTGATGAAATGGAATTTGAGCGTGCGATTAACGAGCGTGAAAAATTGGCTGTGTTAAAAAGAATGCTGGAAACACAAATTATCGAATATAGCAAGGAAATTGACGAGGATGTGTTTGTATTTGAGGAAAAAAAGAGAAAAATGTGTTTTTATGTGTGCTGAACATTCGGGAAGGGAAAGTTATTAATAAAAATCACATAATAATTTCAATGGAAAGAAGTCAAGAGGAAAGTCTTTTTGAGAGGTTGATTACTTCATATTATGAAAAAAGGAATATTCCAAAGCATATTATTTGTGATGAACGATTTGTGCAAAGCGAATTTTTGATAAAGGAATGGGCAAAAATTGAAAAACATAAGGAAGTAAAACTTCATTTTTCCAAAGATTAATAGCCGAAGATTGCAGCTTTTTGGAAATGGGATATTTGAACTTACGGGAAGAAGTTGATAAATATTATAGAAAACGGCGTATGGTTCAGGAAGGGCTTCATAATTTAAAAAAAGAATTACGGTTAAAAAAAGTTTTTCCCTACAGAATTGACTGTTTTGATATTTCAAATATTCAAGGGAAAGATGCGGTTGCGGCAATGACTGTAGCTATTGACGGAGAAACAACGCCCTAAGGAATATAGGCATTTTAAAATTACTGTAAAAGATACGCCAGATGATTTTTTGATGATGAGGGAAGTATTGACACGAAGATATTCTAAAATAGAAAATGATAAAATGCCCAATTTGATTTTAATTGATGGTGGAAAAAGGGCAGCTTGGAGTGGCTGTGGATGTGATGGAAAAAAACTTGGAAAAAAATGGAGCATACTGATGTGATTGGAATTGCAAAAAAAGGGAAGAGGAAATTTTTTTAAAAAGTTATGAAAGTGAGCCGTATTTATTTGAAAAAGACAGATGAAACATTAAAAGATTTTTGCAAAGATTAAGGGATGAAGCCCATAGATTTGGAATTACGCATCATAGAAAATTGAGAAGTAAGCGAAATGTCAAAAAGTGCGTTGGATGACATTTCTGGAATTGGACCGAAAAGGAAAAAAAGGAATTGATAAAAAAATTTGGATTGATAAAAAAATATACGAAATGCAACATTAGAGGAACTGATGGAAATTGTGCCGGAAAAATATTGCTATTTCTATAAAGGAAAAATTTATAAAGGTATTAGGAGGAAAAAAACTTGAAAAAAATTAATAATATTAATGTTGCTTGGATGCAGTATGACGAGTTTTGCTCTTTTTGATAAAAATAAAAAAAGGAGATAAAATGGAGGGAAGAGGAAAAGCCACGATTTAATCAGGTAAAAGTAATGATCGATGGGAAGGAAAAAAAATGCGAAAGGTTATTCCAGGACGTTACGAAATTAAATTATTTGAAATTACGTATCCGACAGATCTATTTGGAAAAAAATAGATTTTATAACGAATTTAATGCTTTTTTTGAAGGATATAAAAAAAGGGGAAAAAAAGTATTCATTGCTTTTTGGAAGAAAGATTTTATCAGGAAATGCAGGATATAAAAGTTGATCAGTTATCAGAAGAGGAAAAAAATACTGGAATTGCCAGCATCTTCCCTGGATGAATATTATAGACAGCAAATAATTGCAATGTCTAATGGAGTTAATTTAACCGAATATGTGGGAACAGATCAGGAATATTTGAATAGACAAATTTATGTTCTCTATGAACTTTTGAATAAAACTGACTTTAATCCATCAAATGTTTATTCAGAATTGGATAAGGAATTTTTTTAATTGAGGAACTAAAAAAACAACCGTAAAGAAGTTGTAGAAAACTTTGAGAAATCAAACGTTGAATTTTTTTATAAAGGAAACCTATGAAAACTCAGGATTAAATAAATTTAAAGATGATTCAGTATACAAATTTGATAAGGACATTTTAATTTCTGACAAATTAGAAGATCAGGCAATATTGCCAGAACTCCAGAGAAATGTTTATTTAACAGATTTTTCCAAGTGAAATTATCGAAAAAAACTTGCAAAAAAATCAGTTAAAATTAAAAAGAACGCCATTATTACTTGAAAAATAGCGAATATCATGGGTATACTTATAATGAAAATAATACAGTAGTGTTTGTAGGAGGGAAAAACCAAAATACTACTATAATGATTATAAGATAAATGTAGTTAGAAAGCCGATAGCTGTTCTTGATTTATTAAAAAAACAAGCTCAAATTATTATGTATCAGACTTTTTTTAAAAATTTTTATTAAATAGTGCAAGAACCCTGAGGCTTTTAGTTGTGGGAGGTTCAGTTTTGATATAAATAGTAAATTTGTTCAATGTAAAAATCCTAAATTATTCACGAAAAATAATAACTAAAAAAATATAAATAAAAAAATTTTTTTAAATGAATGATTTGAAATTTAAATAAAAATTAATTTAAGAAGCAGGAGGAAAGATGAGCGAATATATTTTTGGAGATGAAAAAAATATACGGAAAGGAATTTTTAGGCGGGAAGATTGTTGCAAATGATGATATTACGCTGAAGCGTTAAAAAAAGGGGGAGATTCATGCGATTGTTGGGGAAAAATGGAGCTGGGAAATCCACGCTTATGAAGATTTTTGAACGGGCTATATTCTCCGACTTCTGGTGAGATTTTTTTACAAGGGGGAAAAAAATTGACATTGACAGTCCCTACAACTGCAGGCAAATTTGGGAATTGGAATGGTTTATCAGCATTTTATGCTAGTTGACACGTTGACAGTCGCTGAAAAATATGGTTTTAGGATTTGAGCCTAAAAAGGTGGAATATTTTTTTGACTTGAATACTGCTAGAAAAGCAGGTTAGGGAAGTTTCTGAAAAGTATGGGCTGAATATTGATCCAGATGCGAAAGTGTCAGATTTGTCTGTCGGGATTCATCAAAGGATTGAGATTTTTGAAAGTGTTGTTTAAAGGGGCGGAACTTCTGGTGTTTGATGAGCCAAGTGCAGTGCTGACTCCGCAGGAAGTGAAGGAGCTTTTATGAGATTATGAGAAATCTTATAAAGGAAGGGAAAACGATTATTTTTTTATTTCGCATAAATTGCAGGAAGTGCTTGATTTATCTGACAATATTACGGTTATTCGTCGTGGAAGCGATGTTGGAAAAATTGAAAACTAAGGAAGCTACGAAGGAGAAAAATTGCCAATCTTATGGTTGGGCGTGTTGTGCTGTTTGAAGTTAAGAGACCTGATGTGAAATTGGGAAATGTGGTTGTGAAAGTTGAGAATTTGACTGTGAAAAAGAGGAGGAATTGAGAAAGTTAAGGGTGTTTCGTTTGAAATCCGTGAAGGTGAAGTACTGGGAATAGCTGGGGTGCAGGGAAATGGACAGACTGAACTTATTGAGGCTTTGGCAGGGCTTGCAAAAGTTGACAGCGGAAAATATTTCATAGATAATGATGAGCTGGAAAACAAGACGCCAAAACTTATTAAGGAAAAAGGGGCTTTTCCCACATACCTGAAGACAGACACAAAAGGGCGACTATTGATGATTTTACAATGGAAGAAAATATGGCCTTGGGACTTCAGGATCAGTATTCTAAAGGAGTATTGCTAGATTATAGCGAAATTGAGAAAAAAACTGATGAATATATAGAAAAATACGATATTAGACCAACAGATGGGAAAATCAAGTTTGGTGGACTGTCTGGCGGTAATCAGCAGAAAGTAGTTGTAGCAAGAGAGCTGGAACGTAAAAAAATAAATTTATTATTGCGGCACAGCCTACAAGGGAGTCGATATTGGTGCGATTGAGATGATTCATAATACAATTTTTAAATGAAAAAAACTGAGAAAAAAAGCTATAATGCTTGTTTCGGCTGAGTTATCGGAAATAATGGCATTAAGTGATAGAATTGCAGTGATGTATTCAGGAGAAATTGTAGGAATTTTGGATAGAAAAGATGCAACAACAGAAAAAAATTAGGAATATTAATGGCAGGAGGAAAAAAATAGATGATTAAAAAAATAAGATAAAGGATTTTTCTACCATCTATAATTGCAGTATTAATCGCATTAATTATTGGTGGAGTAATAATGATGACAAAGGGTGTAAATCCGTTTACAGCCTACATTGATATGATGCGGGCGGCTTTTTTATCAGCCTTATCCAAGATCTCCATTATTTAGTGGACTTGCAAATACATTATTTATCGCAACTCCGTTAATATTTTTCTGCACTTGCAACAATGGTAGCCTTTAAAGCGGGATTATTTAATATAGGAATGCAAGGACAGATGATTGCTGGAGGATTAGCTGCGACTTTTTTTGGGCAATCACATTTAAAAAAATTATGTTTTTCGGAAATGTGATTGTTGTAATAATTGTAGCTGTAATTGCTGGATTTTTTTGTGGGCTGGAATAGCAGGATTTTTGCGGGCAAAAATTTGGAGTAAGTGAAGTAATCAGTACAATTATGTTAAATTATATTATGCTAGAATTACAAAATTTCCTATTAAATGGGCCTTTAAAGGATCCAACTTCACAAAATACACAATCTCCACGTGTTTTTGAAGGGCAAGATTACCGTTACTTTTTTTGCAAATATTACAAGACAAAACTTAAATTTTGGTTTTATAATTGCAATTCTTTTTGACAATAGGGATATTTTTTTCTTTTTTTAAATATTTCAAAAAGGATATGAAATAAAAAGCAGTCGGACAAAGTGATACAGTTGCTGAAAAATGCGGGAATTAATCCAAAAATATATCATGTTTTTTTAGCGATGGGAATCGCTGGAGCTTATGCTGGACTTGGTGGAGCTGAACGTGTTTTTAGGAGGAGCTTCAGAATATTCATACACTGAACTTATAATGGGAGATTACGGATTTACAGGACTTGCGGTAGCACTTCTTGGAAAAAAAATAATCCATTTGGAATATTAGTTGCGGCAATATTTTTATGCGGCACTTGAAGTTGGGGGACAAATGTTGCAGCAAAGATACCAGATTGATAAAGATATTGTATTTATTATACAAGCATTAATAATTATTTTCGTAGCATCAGAAAAATTTATTTAAATTTATGCTTAATAAAAAAAGAAAACGGTATAAATTTAATTGTCAAATAAAAAAAATATTGAGTCAGAAAGGAAAAAAATAAAATGATTGTATTAAAACAAATATTTAATTTATTGCAGCAGACAATAATAATAGCACCTCCAATTTTAATAACGGCTGTAGGAGCATGTATTTCTGAAAAAAAGTGGAGTTATTAATATTGGACTTGAAGGAATTATGCTAAGTTCAGCGTTTGCAACGGCAGTTGTCAATATTGCTACAGGAAATCCATATTTAGGGATAATTTTTGGAGTGATAGTGGGAATCTTAATCTCACTAATTCACGCAGTAATAAGTATTAATCTTAAAGGAAATCAAATTATAAGTGGAGTTGCAATAAATTTATTTGCAGCTGCGATAACTTCATATTCTATAAAAGCCATCTATAAAACTGCTGGAAGTACTCCATTAGCAAAATCATTAGCAAACCGCCCATTAATGATAATCGTAATCTACGGAATCGCAATCGCAATGTATTTCTTCTTATACAAAACAGTTTTAGGTTTAAGAATCCGTTCAGTTGGAGAACATCCGCTAGCAGCCGACACGGTAGGAATAAGCGTTTACAAAACAAGATATATAAGCGTACTTATATCAGGAGCATTGGGAGGACTAGGAGGAGCTTATCTTACAGCAGTCCTACTCCCAGCCTTTTCAAATAACATGTCAGCAGGACGTGGATATATCGCAATGGCTGCAATGATCTTTGGAAAATGGAATCCGCTAGGAGCAATCTTAGCAAGCCTGTTATTCGCTTTCGGACAAGCATTTGCCGATGTTTCCAAAACAATAGGACTTCCAATATCTCAGCAATTTTTTTGACAATGATACCGTATATTTTTGACATTGTTGGCATTAGTTGGATTTGTAGGAAAAATCGAAAGCGCCGAAAGCGTCAGGATTGCCGTATGAAAAAAATAAAAATTTATATGAGAAAAAAATAATTTTTTTATATTTATGATATTTTTCTTTGGTTTCTTATTCAAAAAGGTTTAGGAAAAAAATTACAGAAAAAAATTTGTTGATGAATGTGGAGAAAATAATAGAGAACAGTTAAGGGTACTAGAAAATGAACAAAGAAAAAAATGGATGAGTATAATAAATTAAAACAAGAATTAGTTAATTCACAATTTCCAGGTGTTGTATTAACAGAGATTAGTTTTTGCGATGAAAATGATAGAAAGCATTTGAAAATATTGAAAAAAATGAAAATCAAAAAAAATGGTTAAAATATACAACAAACTAATTCAAAAATTTGATAAAAGGTGGAATAAGTTACTATAAATTAAAGCAAAAAAATTAGTTAATTCACAAGAAAACTGGTTGAAAAGTGTTTATGAAGAATTGGAAGATTTAACAAAAAGATATTTTTTTGATAGTGTGTGTACAGGAGAACAATTTGCAGCAGAGAAAAAAATCAGTTTAATACAGCAAAGAATACAAGAATTAACAAATGAATATAAAAAAAATATTTAGATTAAAATAATAATTGAAAAAAATCTGTTTCATAGATTGTTAAATAATTTATGGAACAGACTTTTTGTGTAAAAAAATTTTTATAGACTGGAGTATGAAAAAAATGGTAATATTAGATGATGAAGAATATGATAAAGTTTGGGATATAGTTTATGGTAGATTTAATTTTAATCCTAGTGTTGATAAAAAAAGAAATAGCGTTTGAATTTAAAGAACCGTATATAGTTTATGATATTAGTTATCATTATGAAAAATCTAGAGGAAATTGAAGGATTTGTAGATTGGGGATTTAAAAAAAGAAATTCGTGATAAAATAACGGAAATTTTTTTGAAATGTACTAAGGAAAATGAGGAATTGTATGCATTGGATTGGCAACATTCTTGCTTTTAGATATAATCCTCGTATTAAAGATGAGCCTAAAATTATAGAAGTTAAAGATGAACGCTACTGGGGTGGCGGGTATACTGCATATTTTCCAACATATTGTCCAAATGGAGATTATTATTTTTTTATAGATGTTAATTTTCACTTTGGATATTTAGGACATCCTTGGCAACAAAAAGTTTGGATATATGGAAAAAAATTGATTGAAGAATTTAAAAAAATCTGATTTAGAGGATTTAAGTTAATTGAGGAGAAAAATTAGAGAGGGACATTGAAGAGAATGAAAGACAACAAAATAAAGATTACTGGAGCTAGAGAGCATAATTTACAAAATATTGATATTGAGATTCCAAAGAATGAGCTGGTTGTAATTACTGGGGTTTCTGGGAGTGGGAAGTCTTCACTTGCGTTTGATACGATTTATTCAGAAGGACAGAGAAGGTATGTTGAGAGCTTGTCGGCTTATGCGAGAATGTTTATTGGGCAGATGAAGAAACCTGAATTAGATAGTATTGAAGGGCTTTCTCCTGCGATTTCGATTGAACAGAAAAGTGTGTCGAAAAATCCGCGTTCGACTGTTGGTACAACTACTGAAATTTATGACTATATGCGGCTTTTGTGGGCACATATTGGAGAGGCACATTGTCCGATTTGTCATAGAAAAGTGGAAAAACAGTCGATTCAGGAAATTGTCGATAATTTGATGAGTTCTAGAAAAGAAAAGGATAAAATGATAATTTTGTCACCAGTTGTGATTGATAAAAAGGGAACTCATAAAAATTTGTTTTTGAATTTGCAGAAAAGAGGGTTTCAAAGAGTTCGAGTGAATGGTGATATTCTTGACTTGGGTGATGAAATTGTTTTGGATAAGAATAAAAGGCATCATATTGAAGTTGTTGTTGATAGAGTTGTGTTTAAGGCGGATAATAAGGAATTTTTGAGTCGATTGACAGAGGCGATTGAAACTGCGAGTGAGCTTTCTGATGGAAAAATAATTGTGAATATTAATGGAGAAGATAACAAATTTAGTGAGAATTTTTCTTGTCCAGACCATCCAGATGTTGTATTTCCAGATGTTGTGCCAAGACTTTTTTCGTTTAATGCACCATATGGAGCTTGTGAAGTTTGTAATGGGCTTGGTTCGAGATTGGAAGTTGACGAGAATAAATTAATTGTTGATGAGAATTTGTCAATTAATGAAGCGTGGATAATTTTTTTCCAGGAGCGACGACTAAAAAGGGCTGGAACTGGGATTTATTCATAGCGATGGCAAAGGCACATAAAATCGACTTGGATAAAAAGGTTTCTAAATTGACTCGAAAAGAAAAAGATGTGATTTTTTATGGAAGTGATAAGCAATTTAAATTTTCTTGGAGCGGAGACAGTTTTAGCTATAATGGAAAACGAGGATTTGAAGGGATTGTGCATGGAATTGAACGAAGATACAAGGAAACTGCTTCTGAATCAGCAAGAGAAGAGATGGAAGCAAAATATATGACAGAGAGAACTTGTAAAACTTGTCACGGAAAAACGGCTTAAAAGATGTTGTGCTGGCAATAACGGTTAATGATAAAAAGTATTATTGACTTGACTGAAGTGAGTGTTGTTGATGCACTTGATTTTTTTATGAAAAAAATTCAGTTTACGGAAAAAAACAAATGCAGATTGCAGCTGAAATTTTTGAAGGAAATAAAAGAACGGCTAAAATTTATGATAAATGTTGGGCTTGATTACTTGAGTCTTGCTAGAATGACGAAAACGCTGTCTGGTGGAGAATCGCAAAGAATTAGGCTTGCAACTCAAATTGGAAGTAGGCTTACTGGCGTGATTTATGTGCTTGACGAACCGAGTATTGGACTTCATCAAAGGGATAATGACAAGTTACTTGCGACTTTGAAAGATTTGCGTGATATTGGGAATAGTTTGATTGTTGTAGAGCATGATGAGGATACGATGAGAGAAGCGGATTATCTGATTGACATAGGTCCAGGTGCTGGAATTAATGGAGGAAAGGTTGTAGCACAAGGAACGCCAAAACAAGTTATGAGAAACAAAAAATCATTGACAGCACAATATTTGAACGGAAAAATTAAAATTGAAGTGCCTGAAAAAAGAAGAAAAGCGACTAAAGAAATTGTTTTGAAAAAAATGCAAAAAGGAAATAATTTGAAAAAAATGTGACTGCACATATTCCTCTTGAAGTTTTGACGGTCGTGACAGGAGTTTCAGGAAGCGGGAAGTCGACATTGATTAATCAGACATTGTTTCCAGAGCTTCACAACAGGCTAAATAAAGGGAAATTGTATCCGCTTGAAAATGGTGGAATCGATGGGCTTGAAAACTTGGAAAAAGTGATTGACATTGACCAGTCGCCGATTGGGAGAACGCCGAGATCGAATACTGCAACATATACAAAAATTTTTGATGATATTCGTGATTTATTTGCACAGACAAATGATGCAAAAGTGCGTGGATACACGAAAGGAAGATTTTCATTTAATGTAAAAGGTGGACGATGTGAAGCATGTAGCGGTGCTGGAATTAATAAAATTGAAATGAATTTCTTACCAGATGTTTATGTGGAATGTGAAGTTTGTAAAGGAAAACGATACAATCGAGAAACATTGGAAGTTCAGTACAAAGGAAAAAGTATCGCAGATGTGCTAGAAATGACAGTTGAAGAAGCATACGAATTTTTCAAAAATATTCCGTCACTTGAGAAAAACTGCAAAACATTGATGGATGTAGGAATGAATTACATTCAATTAGGACAACCTGCGACAACTCTTTCGGGTGGAGAAGCTCAACGGATAAAACTTGCAACTGAATTATCAAAAATGTCAAGAGGAAAAACTATTTACATTTTGGACGAACCTACGACAGGACTTCACTTTGAAGATATCAGAAAATTATTAGAAGTGTTAAACAGATTGGTTGATAAAGGGAATACAGTCTTAGTAATTGAGCATAATTTAGATGTAATTAAAGTTGCGGATCACATTCTTGATATAGGACCTGAAGGTGGTTACAAAGGTGGACAGATTATTGCAGAAGGAACTCCTGAAGAAATTGCAGAGAATGAAGAATCTTGGACTGGGAAATTTTTAAAGAAGTATTTGAAAAAAAGATTCTTGATGGAATTTTTGTAGCAAGTGATAAGAGTAAATTTCATCAAATAGTCAGTGAATAAAATAAAATTTTTGGAGTTAAAAGATAAAACTAATTTGAAAAAAATATGAAATAATAAATAATATTTTTGTATGATTAACTAGAATAGTTTTTAGTCATAAAAGTATAAAAATACTATTTTTAAGACTAGATTATAAAAAAAGAAAAGGAGAATGGAATTGGTTATGAAAAAAAGAAATTTATTTTTTTAAAAATGGCATTAGTTATGATTATAACGGTATTCGGAATAATTTCTTGCGATTTTTTGGCAAATAAGACATTAAGAGTGCCAGATTCTATGATTACAAAGGAATTGAACAAGAAATTTCCGATTGAAAAGAATTTTCTGCTGGGGAAAGTTGGACTTAAAAGTCCTGTGATGAGTTTTTGCGGGAGATAGACTTTACTTTACAGCTGATTATGATGTTTCACTTTTGGCGGGAAAAAGCGAAGGGAAAGTATTTTTTGAATAGTCAAGTGAAATTTGATCCAAAAACAAATAAGGTATATTTAGTGGATTTGGATGTTACTAAAGTTACTGATGAAAAGGGTAATAAAATAGATGATTCGGTTATGGCAAAATCACTGAAAGCGCTTATTTCAAATTATTTGGAAACTAATGAAGTTTATACTTATGATGATGACAAAAAAAGTTAAAGTAAAAATATGTTTATAAAAGATGGAAAACTATTTGTTCAAACTTAATAAATATTTTTAACAAAAAGATAGCAAGAAGTCGTAGGCTTTCTATAAGTGGGAGATGAATTGCTTTTTTTGTATAAAATATTGAAGAGAAATCATTAAAAATAATATTCAAAAATCAAAAGGAGGTGTAATTGTATGAAATATAATTTAGCATTCAAATACAGAATTTATCCAAATAAGGAGCAGGAGTTGTTGATAAACAAGACTTTTGGATGTGTTCGTTTTGTTTACAATACGATTTTGTATGCTGCAAATAAATTTTTATGAGGAAACTGGGAAAAAAATAAAATAATTACACCTGCCAGTTTGAAGAGTGAAAATCAATTTTTTGAAAAGAAGTAGATAGTCTAGCACTTTCAAATGCACAATTGAATGTAAGACGATCATTTACGAATTTTTTTCAGAAAAGAGCGAAGTTTCCAAAGTTCAAATCTAAAAAGAATAATGTTAAAAAGTTACACGACAAATTGTGTGAACAATTCGATACGAATTGAGGAAAAACAAGTATTTGGTTTTGCCAAAAATTGAAAAGAGTAAAATTGAAATATCATAGAGAAATACCAAAGAATTATAGAATAAAGTCGGTAACACTAATAAATAGTAATGGAAATTATTATGTTTCTATCTTGACAGAATTTGAAAAAGAAATTCAAAAAAACCCAAGTAATGATAAAGTAATTGGACTTGATTTTTTTCAATGTCTGAGTTATTTGTCAGTTCTGAAAACCAAAGGGCTGATTATCCAAGATATTTTAGGATGTTGGAAGAAGAATTGAAAAAAATTACAAAAATCATTGTCAAGAAAAGTGAAATTTTTCTAAAAATTGGTATAAGCAAAAAAATGAAAAATATCAAAATTGCATGAGTATATTAAAAATTGTCGAAGAGATTTTTTTGCATAAATTATCAAAAAAATTATCTAAAGAGTATAATGCTGTGGTTGTTGAAAATTTGAATATGAAAGGGATGAGCCAGTCATTAAATTTTTGGTAAAAAGTGTAGGAGATAATGGATGGGGAATGTTTTTTTGAGGATGCTTGAGTACAAATTGATGTTTTTAGGAAAACAATTTTTAAAAAAATAGATAAAGTAGTTTCCGTCGTCGAAAACTTGCAGTAAATGTGGAAATGTTAAAGAGGAACTGAAGTTATCAGAAAGAAGCTATAAATGTGAGTGCTGTGGGATTGAGATTGATAGAGATTATAATGCAGCACTGAATATAAAAAAACATTGGGAAATTGATGTTGAAATATTAGAAAAAAATAAAAAAAGACAGGGTAGGAACTACCCGAAGAGCTTAGTAAATATATTTGGCTAGCAAAAAGCAGATACTTCCAGAAGCTCCCGCTTCTAAAAGCAGGGAGTAGTTCACATTACAGCAAAGTTTCAGTTTTGCCGTTTTTTGATTGAAAAAAATGAAAATTCTTTGGTAAGATAATATTTAGTGTGAATTGAGAATATTTTTTTGAAAAGGAAAGTAAAAGTTAGGGAAGGAATATTTGACAGATTGAGAAAAATTAACTGCTTTGTCTATTGTGAATAGGGGAGTTGAGTATTTTAATAAGCAAAAAAAGTAAAATTAATGTTGTTTATGAAAAAAAGATGATAAAATAGTGGTGGAATCACAAGTTGATGGAAATTATAGAAAATGCCTATAATGTTAATATAACTTATTTTTTTATGAAGATGGAAAGCCAGATAACAGAATTATATATAGTTGTGACTGTCCTAACTTTAAAGAGACAAAAAAAGCCTTGCAAACATATTATTGCGACTGGGATGGCTGCGGATGCTGAAGTTAAGGCTGGGAATATTTATTTTAAGGAAAATAGGGAATTTAAAAAGAGAAAAAGAAGGTAAAAAGTAGCAGTAATCGTATAAAAAAATTGCAGAAGATGAAGTGTATGATGAAATTCTTAGAGAAGATGAAAAAAATTTTTAGGAAAAAAAGAAGAAAAATACTTATGAGAAGATTGAAGGAAAAGAAATTAAAGAGTTTAGGGAAAAAAACTGGAAAAAAATTAAAAAGAATTGATAAAACTAAGATTTCATATTCAGAAAAAAACGAGTATAAGCTGGCACTTGAAATAGAACAGTTAGCATCTACAGTATCAACGTTGAGAGTAAAGGCGGGAGAAAAAAAGTTTAAATTATATAAAGGATTTAGAATCTTTTTGTTTATTCAGTAGAAAATGAGCAGTTTTATGAAATTACTCAAAAAAATATTTATAATCCAGATTTGCATTATTTTTAATGAAATAGATAAAAAAGTGATAAAAAAACCTTGGCAACTATTTTTAAGAAAAAAATGAATTTGGAATGAATTTTAATAATAATAATTATTATTATTATGGAAAGCCACAAGGTGAAATAATGAATCCAATGCTGGCAGAACAGATATTTTTCAGCCATAGAAAATAAAAAAAGACAATAAGATCTGGCAGCAAGACAATTTATGTGACTGGAGAATACGAGCCAATATTTGCATTTCAAAAAGATGAGAATGGAAATAAAAAAATAATTATAAGAAATTTTACAGTTTTATCACCAACAAGTCGTTATTTTACTTTAAAAAATGGTGTGTCAAATATTGAAAAATTTCATAAAATGAGTGATGCAGAGTGGGAAATAATGAATACTCTTACAGATGGAACTAGAAAAGGGACAGAATATCTGAATGAAATATCAGGAAAGCTGTTTGATGAAATAAAGGAAGTGCTATCAAAATATGAAATTCCAATTGCTAAGGTTACGGAAAAATTATGGAACGGTAAATATTTTTTTGTAGAGAAGGCAACAGGAAAAAAATAAACTTCAAGTAACGATTTCCTGCCTTGAGGAAAGTATTAGGACAGATGATGGCTATTTTATTCCTAAAAAAAATAAAAAACTTCAAAGGGAAATTTCTGAAGATTTTCAAAAATATGCAGATGCTCAGATTATTGAGTTAGAGTATAGAATGTATGTTGGATTTAGGGCAAAAACAGTTAAAGTCGGATGACATTGTACTAGTGATTGATAGAAATGAATTTTTTTAGCAATGGCTGATATTATTGATGAAAAAAATATTCAGAAAAAGGTGAATATTAATGTGAGTGATAAAATAAAAAAAGTTCGTAAAATTGGTGTGGATGTTAATATAAGATCTGTTGAAAATGAACTTTTTAGTGTAAATTTCAATATTGAGGGAATTGATGAGAAGGATGTTGAAACAGTTCTGGAATCAGTAAGAAATGAAGAGAAATTTGTGACATTGTCAAGCGGTGAACTTGTAAAAAAATTGCCAATAGGAGCACTGAAGAAATGGTTGGAATCGTTGATGCAATGAACGATTTGAGAATCGGTGAAAATAAAATTTCTAAAATAAAGGCATTGCAGCTGGCACAGGTTTCTAGTAGTATTAACAAGGAATTGAATGAAATTGAGGAATTTAAGCAGCTTTTTTTCAGAAAATAAAAAAACGTGAAAATAAAGAGCCATCAAACATAAAGGTAAAAACTATTTCCATATCAGCAAATTGGGTTTAATTGGCTTAAAAAAATATGTATGATATTGGATTTGGCGGAATTTTTGGCGGATGATATGGGACTTGGGAAAAACTTTGCAGGCGATTTCGCTTATTTCGGAAATTCAGCTGGAAAATGAGGGTTTGCTTGGAATAATTATTGTTCCGACTTCGCTTTTACATAACTGGGAAGGAGGAGTTTTATAAATTTTTCGGATATAAAAGCCGATTCTTGTAGAAGAAATGCTGAAACAAGGAAAGAATTGATTGAAAAAAACTGAAAGAGGAATTTTGATAACGACTTATCAAACTTTTAGAAATGATGTGAAAAAAATTATAACGATAAGAAATTTGATGTGGCGATATTGGATGAAGCACAAAAATATAAAAAAATGTATCTTCTCTTGTAAAAAAAGCGACAAGTAAGTTAAAAAAAGCACTGTAAACTTTGCTTTGACAGGTACTCCAATTGAAAACAGCATTATGGAACTTTGGTCGATTTTTTTGACTTTATTTTGCCTGGTTATCTTGATAATATAACAAAATTTAGAAAAAAATATAAAAATTCCTTAAATAATCCAGATTCAAAAAAATATTTAATTTGAAAAATATCGTTTCTCCATTTATTCTGCGAAGAACAAAAAAATGAAGTGCTGACAGAATTACCTGAAAAAGTTGAAAATAATATGATTGTAGAATTGAGCAAAGAGCAGAAAAAAAGCTATATATGGCTTATGTTAAAAAGGGCGAAAAAAAGGAGCTTAGGGGATTTAACAAGGAGGAAAATAACAATCTAAAAAGTTCTGGCAATTTTGACAAAATTACAGCAAATTTGCAATTCTCCACAATTATTTGATGAGAATTATACTGGTGAAGTTGCTAAAAATTGAATTATTGAGGGAAATGATACCAGATATTTTTAGAAAATGGTCATAGAATGATTATTTTTTTCACAATTTTTTTAGGAACATTGGAGGAAATAAAGGAGGAATTGAAAAAAAGGAAAACGTAGAATATTTTTTTACATTGATGGAAGCGTAAAGTCCAAAGAACGAATGGAAATTTCTAAAAAAATTCAATTCAGGCAGAAGGGCAAGTTGTCTTAATTTCGCTAAAAGCTGGAGGAACAGGACTGAATTTAATTGGAGCAGATGTCGTAATTCACTATGATCCATGGTGGAATTTTTGCTGTGGAAAAATCAGGCAAGCGATAGAGCCTACAGAATTGGTCAGAAAAAAAGAGTGTTCAAGTTATTAAAGCTTATAACTGGAAGGAACAATTGAGGAAAAAAATAATAAAAATTCAGGAGAATAAGCGGGCTTTGAGTGAAAAATATCTTAGGGAAAGATAGCGGAAATAATAAGGATTCAAAAGAGATTTTTTTGAGATGGATGAGAAGGAATTGATGGAGCTTTTTGAGTTTTTGAAAAAAATAATTTGTTTAATAAAATAAAAAAAATAATTTCTTATAATGTTGACAATTCTGAGAAAAAGTGATATACTAGTTAAGTCATACTAGCCGGGGAGTTAGCGAGTGCCCTGTATCTACAACCCGCTTTAGTAGAGGTGATGTCAAATTTGAGGGAAGTTTTAGTGTCAACGTCTTATTTCAAGAGTGTTGAGAAAAATAGTCCCATATTGTAGAGAGTTAGCGAAACGTGTCAGGTCAGGGAACGAAGCAGCACTAAGTTAATTTCTTTTAGGTTTATGGGGTAGCTGTTTTTGAGCTTTTGACTTAAGAAACGGATGGTAGAACCTTTTTCGAGAGTTTGACGTATGACTTTTATTTTTTTAACTACAGACGGAGGTTTCAATGAAAGTAGTCGAGTGGGATAAAAAAGGGAATATTGGTAATATTTTTAATAGACATATTGGAGGCAGATCCAAAATTTTTCTTTTAATAAGAAAAAGGAAGATATATTTTTTTATGCAATAATGAAGATTTATACGGTTATACAGTTCTTAGTTTAGGTAATATTGCGGAACTGAAAAAAATATTTATTTTACCGAAATTGAGAAATAATGGATATGGGACGTTTTTTTGAAACATATGATTAATTGGCTTACAAATAGAAATTTTGATTCACTAATCGTAACTAATCATAAAAAAATGAATAATTTTTCTTGAAAAAAACAGCGGTTTATAAGAACACAAGACGGATATATCTTGAATAATTTAAGAGAAGGAAAAAAGCAGGAAGAAAATATGCTTTTTATTTCAAAATTTGCAATTTGTGTAAATATTATTTTAGCTTTTTTAAAAATTGCAGCTGGAAAGATTTTTTTCAGCATGTCGCTACTTTCAGACGGGTTAAATTCACTTTCAGATTTGGTTACAAATGTTTTGGTCATTGTAGGCTTAAAAGTTGGAAGCAATCCTGAAGATAAGGAGCACCCTTTTGGGCATGGAAAGATAGAGTCGGTTTTTAGTGTAATAATCGGGACATTTATAATGATAACGGCTTTTGAGCTGATAAAGGATAATTTTTCAAAATTGACATCTCTTAGCAGTGAAAGTAATTTGAAGATTACAGTTATTCCGATAATTGTAACAATTTTAGCGATATTAATAAAAAAATATTTCAATTGTCTTTTTATGAAAAAAAGGGTAAAAAAATATAATAATTCATTAATAAATTCGTTGCTTACAGATTATAATTCAGATATTGTAATTTCAGTTTCTGTTTTAATCGGACTGTCTTTATCAAGGATTCATCCTGTATTTGACACAATTGTAGGATTTATCGTGTCAATTTATATTATAAAAAAAGCGGTTATGAACTGATAAAGGAAAAATTCATTAATATTGCTGGATTCGCAAGACGATGAATTAATTGAGAAAATACGTTCTGAAATATTGCAGTTTAAGGAAATTGAGAATGCACATGACTTTAGAATGACTACTTCCAGGGAAGGATATTTATGTGTTTGCAGATGTAAGGATGGATAAAAAAATAAAACAATTGAAGAAGCACACGATATTACAAATAAAATTTCAAAAAAATTAAGCATAAATATAAAAAAATATAAAAAAAGGCTTTTTGATTCATATTGAACCTGTTTATGAAGATGATTAAATTTTTTTGAAATAGAAATTAAATAAGTTACTAATTTATAAAAAAATATAAAGGAGATATAGTAAAATGATAGAAAAAAATAAAACATGAGAAATACAAGATTTTTAAAAAAAGAAATATTATTGAAGATTCTGATTTTTACAAAGAAACAATGTTTATTCTGGTTTGTGCAATGATTATAGCGTCAATAGGATTAAATACAAACTCTGTTGCAGTAGTTATTGGAGCAATGTTGATTTCGCCACTAATGTCACCAATTCAGTCGCTAGGATTAGGATTGTCAAATGGAAATATAAAAAGAGTTTATGTATCACTTTTTAGATTGGGAATTTTTTTATATTAATAAGTGTAGTAAGTTCCACTTTTTTTATTTTTTTAGTAAGCCCTATAAATGATGCAACACCACAGATACTAGCAAGAACTTATCCTACTTTATGGGACGTTTTAATCGCAATTTTTGGTGGAATTGCAGGAGTAATTGGAAAAACAGAAGAAGATGGTGGAAATGTAGTTCCTGGAGTAGCTATTGCAACAGCATTAATGCCTCCTTTGTGTGTAGTAGGATTTGGGATTGCTCATGGGAATCTGAAAAATTTTTTTCTTGGAGCAGGATATTTGTTTATAATAAATGTATTTTTTTATAATGATAGCAACATTAGTTGGATTAAAAAGTTTATTCGGGAAATATTTTTTTAAAAGCAGAAGGAAAAATTTCAATAAAAAAACAAATAATATTTTTATATAGGAAGTTTAATCATAATTATTCCAAGTATATATACAGCAACAACTTTAGTTCAAGATACAGCAAGAGATAATTCACTAAAAAAATTTATTTCTAAAGAATTGAATAATTACTATGTTTTCGACGATTCAATTGATAAAAAAATAAAGTGATAACTTTGAAAATTGTTGGAGATATTGTTAAAAAAATCAAGATATTAAGAATTTAGAAAAAAATTAGGGAAGTATAATTTGGGAAAATATAGTTTGAATATAAAACAGATTTCAAATGAAAAAAATATTTGACAGCACAGGACTTATCAAAAATATTTAAATGAAGAAAAAAACAAAAAGAAAATACAGAAAGCATTGCATTACCAAGTAAAAATGAAGATCAGGCAATTTTTGGAAAGTGATTTAAAAACTGTTGAAAGCGTTTTTGTATAAAAAAATTTTTTTCAAATAATATTAGTGAAGTTAAAATTGGGAAATTGATAGATGCAAATAATAATGAGAACTTTGTTGTTTTTAGTTGTTGGGAATGAAACAATGACAGATGAAATTTCTGAAAAAAATAAAAAAATCTTGAGTTTAATACTGAGAAAAAAATATGAAATTATTATTGAAAAAAATAAGCAAGAGAAAGTTAATGCAATATCTAAAGAAAATCAAAAATAAATTTTTGAAAAAAAGTAAAATAATAGAAATTCAATAAAAGTTAGAAAAAAATAATAAAAAAATCTTGTGAATAAATGGAAAAAAATAGATTAAAGCCTTGACAAATAGCTTTAGATTTATTATAATAGTTTGTATAATGTAAAAAAATTATAAGTTTTATAATTCTTTTTACAATGTTAGATTGAGTATTAATAATATAAAAATTTGAAAGGAGTCGATAAATAATGGCAGTACCTAAGAAAAGAACTTCTAAAAGCAAAAAGAAATATGAGAAGATCACATGATTCAATTAAAGCTCCAAATATTATTGTAGAAGCTGACGGATCAATTAGAAGACCACACAGATTAAACTTGGAAACAGGAGTTTACAGAGGTAGACAAGTAATAGCTAATGAAGCTACGGAAGCTGAATAGTTTTTTTCAAAAGCAGGATTTATGTCTTGCTTTTTGATTTTTAATTTGATAATTTTTGTCGTTTTGCAGTTGTATTTTTTTAAGTTTTTTTGTGATAGACTTTAGTAGAATAATTTTAAATTTGAAAAAAATATAAATGAGAAAAAAATAAAAAAATAAATCTGAGGTGAGATATGAAAGTTGGGATTTTAGGAACAGGATCTTATGTGCCTGAAAAGATAATGACAAATGATGATTTGGCAAGGATTGTGGATACAAATGATGAATGGATAACAGTTAGAACTGGTATCAAGGAAAGAAGAATTGCAGATGAAAATGAAGCTACATCTGATCTGGCATTTAGAGCTGCTGAAAAGGCAATTGAAGATGCGGGAATAGATAAAAATGAGATTGACTTAGTTATTGTTGCAACAATGACTCCAGATTATGGGACACCATCAACTGCGGCATTAGTTCAGGATAAATTGGGAATAAATGCGGCGGCATTTGATTTAGGTGCAGCTTGTACAGGATTTGTTTATGCCTATTCAGCTGGACATAGCTTTATTGCGGCTGGACTTTATAAAAAAGTGCTTGTTATTGGGGCAGAAACAATGTCAAGAGTAGTTGACTGGACAGACAGGGGAACTTGCATCCTATTTGGAGATGGTGCAGGAGCTGTTGTGCTTGGAGAAGTGAAAAAAATGGAGGATATTTGGCAAAGCCATCTTGTGGCTGACGGTTCTGGAGCAAGTGAACTTTTAGTGCCTGCTGGTGGAACTAAAGAGCCTGTATCAAAGGAAAAAAATTGAAAAGCAAGGATATTTACTTGAAAATGAATGGAAGAGAGATATTTAAATTTTGCAGTAAGAGTATTTCCAGAAACAGTTGAAAATGTGCTGAAACAAGCTGGAATTACTGCAGATGATGTTGATTTATTTATTCCACATCAAGCAAATATTAGAATTATTGAGTCGATTGCAAAACGATTTAAGCAGCCGCTAGATAAGTTTTTTTGTAAATTTGAATAAATATGGAAATACTTCGGCGGGATCAATTCCGATAGCTCTTGATGAGGCGATAAAGGAAGAAAACTTAAAAAGGAGATAAGTTTGTTGCTACTGGATTTGGTGGAGGACTGACTTATGGTTCGATTATGGTTGAAATTTCAAAAATAATAATTTATAAATATATGATTAAAAAAATTGTTAAAACTTGTAATTTTTAAAAAAATTTCAGAGTATAATGTAATAGAGAATATTTAAAACTAGATTTATCAGGTTTACTTTATAAATATAAAAATTTCTGAATGTAAAAAAATAAAAATTTTTAAATATTAAGGAGGAAAAAGTTATGAATTCAAAAAAATATTTTTGGGGATTAGTAATTGTAGTTTTAAGTTTATTTAAGTTTATACCCGAAGATATTATGAAGTACATTGTAAATTATCAGGTAGTAATGATTCTTGTGGGAGGGCTTATTTCTTGGTTAAAAAGAAGAAACATGGATGGATTTTTTTCTTTGTGTAGGTGTATATTTGTACATCACTAACTATGTATGGGAAAAATTTGCCGCTATTTATGGTTCAGTGATTTTTAGGATTAGTTGTTATTGGATTTGGTGTAAAAAGAACTTGTTGACAAGAATCAGCTGACTAAGTTCAGTAATAAAAATGCTAAAAGAATCAAAGGAAGAAGTAGTTGAAGCAGAAGAAGAAAAATAGTTTTTTTCAATTAAAAAAATTTTGAGTATTAAAAACTAGAAAATTAAGAGGAGAGTCTATATGGCAAAAATTGCTTTTGTATTTCAGGACAAGGGACACAGTATGCTGGAATGGGTAAAAAGTTATATGATGAAGTAAATGATGAAGATAAAAAAATAATTGATAAGATTTTTTTGAAAATAATGAAGATGTGAAAAAAAGGTTATTTTTGAAGGGACAGATGAAGAAATAAAAAAATACAAAATATGCACAGCCTGCAATTGCGCTATTTTTCAGTTGTCTTAACGAAATTATTAAAGGAAAAAGGGAATAAATGCAGATTTTTGTAGCTGGACACAGTTTAGGAGAATACAGTTCATTATATGCTGCTGGAGTTTTGAATGAAATTGATACATTAAAATTAATTTCAAAAAGAGGGGAAATCATGAGCAATGCTAATATTAGTGGTGGAATGGCTGCAATATTGGGACTTAGTGCAACAGATGTTGAAAATATCTGTAATGAAATTGATGGAACTGTGGAAAGCAATAAATTATAACGAACCAAAAGCAGACTGTTATCGCTGGAGAAAAAAAGTAATTGAAAAAAATCTCGACTTATTTAAGGAAAAAAAGGTGCAAGAAGAGCATTGCCGCTAGCGGTTTCAGGGCCTTTCCATTCATCGTTAATGAAACCTGTTGCCGAAATTTTTGAAAAAGGAATTTGAAAATTATACTTGGAGCGATCCAACAACTCCAATTATTGCAAATACTACAGCAAATATTTTAACTTCAGCTGAAGATATTAAGAACGAATTATACAACCAAACATTTGGTCCAGTAAAATGGGTTGACACAATAAATAAACTGGCTGAAAATGGAGTTACAAAAATTTATGAAATCGGACCTGGAAAAAGTATTGGCAGGATTGATTAAGAAAAATTAATAAAGAAATTGAAGTTATTAATATTGAAAAATGTTGAAAATTTATCAAATTTAGTTGACTAATAAATACTTTTTCTTTTTAGAAAAAAACTTTGTTTTTGTAAATATAAAAAAATGAAAATCTTAAAAATACAAAAAAAGTATGAAAAAGACTGGCTTAGAAGTGAATTTCTGGGTTCAGTCTTTTTATTTATAAGGAAATTAAGTTCATATTTTTTTATAAAAAAACTAGAATTTATAAAAAGATTTATTTAAAAAAAATATTTTTAATTTTAATATTGACTTTTATTAAAAAAATATAGTATAAATTTATTAAACAAAAAAATTAATTAAAAGGAGATTAATTATGGGTGAGGTTATAAAAAAAGGAAAAAAAGTAAAATTGAAAAAAAGATGAAAAGAAGGAGGCAAGCAAAAAAATTAAAGGAAAGAGAAAAAGGGTTTACACTTGTGGAAGTGATTTTTAGTAGTGGCGATCATTACGATAATATCGGCGATTGCAGTGCCACAGGTTGGGAAGTATTTGAATAAAGCTAATAGAAGCAAGGTGATCAGGGGCGGTTGCAGAGCTTAATAATACGACAACTTCTTGGAGTATTGATCATGGAGGAGATTCACCTAAAAAAACTTGCAGGATATTTTGACAGAGCATGGAAATCTAAATAAACTTGGGATTGGGCTGGATAGCAATGGAAAAATTTAAAATTGGAAATATTGGAAGAAATGTAGTTTATCAGGATGGAGAGGTTTTTTTGCTAAGGTTGCTGCAGGGAAGTAAAGGCATTTGCGGGGGAAGAAATTAGGAAGTGATGAATTGGGAAATAGTAAATAACATAATTGAAGTTGTAAAATATTGTATTTTTTTCAGAATAATTTGGGTTGATGTAAAAAGAATAATTCCTGAAGAAAGTGCCGTTATTTTGATTATTTTAGGACTAATAACAACAGTTCAAAATGACAATTTGGAAAAAGTATTATTTGGGAATTTGTGCCTATTCAATGCCGATGATTGTACTTTATATTTTAGAGGATTATTTTTGGAAAAAAATGTTAATCGGCTTTGGAGATGTAAAAAGCTGATGATGGGGATTAGGGGGCTTCTGGGATATTTTTGAAATAGAAAAAAAGTGTTAAATTTTTTTATATGATTTTGTATATTTTTTTCAGGGATTATTGCTTTTTTTATTTTTATTTCTAAAAATGGAAAAAAAAGTATGAGTATATTCCATTTGCACCATTTATTGTTATAAGTTATATTATTTTTAGAATTTTTAATAAGTAAAAGCTGGTGAAAATATGAAGAAAAAAATAAAGGGAGAAACGTTAATTGAGAGTCTTATTTCAATGTTTTTTGTTACAGTTGCAATTATTCCAGTTTCAAATTTATTTTTTTGAAAACGTTTCAGACAGATGTGAAGGTGGATGATTTGAATAAAAATGTAAGCATAGAAAATATGATTGAAATAATAAAGGGGAAAAAAATATGAGGAAATATTGAATTTTAGCGGAAAATATGAGATTTCAAAAAGTAGATGATTTTTTTATAATAGATTTGCAGTTGAAAAAAAAGTATCAGATTTTTAAAAATTTTTGAACAAAGGAAGGATAAAAAGGGAAAAAAATTCAAGAGGATAAGATAAATGTGGAAATAAAGAGGACAGATGGGTATTTTGTAAATGAAACTGGGGAAAGAGAATATATTTTTGAAATAAATGTTGATAAAATAAAGGATTATTACTTTCCTGATTTTTGATAAAAATAGTTAATTATAAAAATATAAGGGGGATAATGATTGGGAAAAATAAAAAAATAAAAAAATGGGTATTTGCTGGTGGAAATATTAATAAGCATGTTTATATTTTTCTGTGCTTGTATTTGTGATTTCTGTATTTCTGAAGCGGATGGTTATTATAGAAAAAAAGCTAAGAAGGACAGCCAGAAAATGTATGATAAAATGTATTTTTCGATGGATAAAATTGTTTTTGGATATAAGAAATAGAGATATTCAGAAGTTTTTCTTATGAAGGGAAAATAATAATATTTTTTTGTCAGGGAAAATTTCATAATTTTTTTAAATTGAATGAAATTTTTTTATAAAATTGAATATGACAAAGGAAAACTTTTTGTTTCAGATGCTGAAAATAATGGAAAGTTTGGAAGTAAAGGTGGAAGTAGGGAAATTTGATGAAGCAAAGTTTGAAAAGGTGGGAAAATTGCTGATTATTCGATTAAAGGAAAATAATAAAGAAGATGTCAGGGTTATAAAAAAATTTAAGATTATTTTTATTTGATGATATTTTTCTATTTAATACAAATTAATTATTAATTTTTTTGCAAGAGATCAAGATTTCTTGTTGGAAAGATATAATTTTTATTTTTTTAGATGAGTTCTAGTATAGATAATGGATTTTTTCAAATAATTAAATTTAGTATAAATTGAGGGTTTTGGATAATGAAAGATAGATATTTTAACGGGATGAGAAATAGAAAAATTGGATAGGGAAAATTAAACTTAAATAAAAGAAATAAAGGGCAAGTTTAGTTTATGTTTTGGTAATTTTATCAATAATTTCAGCATTTTCAATTAATTTTTGTCTATTATGTGCAGCAGAAAGAAGGATATGGTATTTTTTTGAAAAAGCCGTAAGGAAAGCAGGGTAGAAAAAAAGTTTTTTTAGTTCAAGAAGGAAAATCAGAATGTAGAAAGAATTTTTGGAGAGGGATTAGCTTTGATGGAAATTCAATTTTGCTGGAGAAGAAGGAACGGTATTTTGACAGTGTTTTGAAAAAAAGATGGACAAAAATATTGAATTGAAAAAAACTTGATATTTTTTTGGGAAAAAGATATTGAAAGTATTGGAAATTACAGGATTAAGTCTATAAGTGATGAAAATGATAATGAATATTCGTTGCCGCTCGAGGAAAATAAGGTTTATAGTGAGCTGAAAGTTATTTTTTGGGAAAGGAAAAATTTTTAGGCGAAGAGATTTTATTTTTGTGAAAAAAAGTTGGGTTTAAGAGAGTGAGCCCGCTGGAAGTGGAGATGAGAGTTCTGGAATCAGAATTTTTTTATAAATGATTAAACTAGTAAAGGGGGAGTGATGGAAGAAAGAATAAAAATATATAAGAAATAAAAATAAAATTTATATATTTTTTTAATGATGAAATATATTTTTTTGAAAATCAGGAATTGGAAATGGCTTTGGAGTCGTTTTTTTGAGGAAAATAACGTTGAAAAAAATGTAAAACTGGCTGTAATTTTTGCATTATTCGTATTTTTTTGTTTGATAATTTTGATGGAAATACGGAAGAAACTGGTAAAAAGAAAATCATATTGAAGATTCAGGAAAAAAACTGTAAAAATTTGAAAATATTTCAGAAATTTTTAAAGAAAAAAATCAATTTTGTAAAAAAAGAAAAAAATGGTTATAAATTATTTGGAAAAATCAGTTTTTAGATATTTATTTGGATAAAAGGGAAATTGTTAGGATAAAAAAACTGCTTGAAAAAAAGTATTCAGCAGTAATTTCAGAATTGAAAGTGGATTTTGAGACTGTTTATAATTATTATAAGGATGGAAATTTTTGAAGTAAGTCAGAATAATGATTTTGAGAATGAAAAAAAGTTTCTTTTTGAAAATGAAGAAAAATTTTCAGGATGTTCATGAAAATACTGAAGAGATTCAAAAAAATGGAAATTTTTTTGGAAATGAAGATGCTGATGAAACTCAAGAAATAGAAATTATTGAAAATACGGATGGCAATAGAAATTTTTGGCGAGATAGAGAAATTGATGTAAATGAGGAATCTTTAGAAAATGAAAATGGCAAAATTGAAATTTTTGCAGTTGGGGAAGAAAAATAGTCTTAGGATTTTTAATTGAGGATGGAAAAAAATTATTGAGATTGAAAAAAAATTGAATTGAAAATTGAAGATGTGGATGATGTTGAAAATTTTTGATTTTGGAGATATGACAGTTGTTGGAGATGGAGAAAACGATGTGAAAGTTATATTTGCAGGGGCAGAATTTTCAGATAGCCTTGATTTTTGTGAAGAAAACGGCTATTTTTTTGATAGGGAAAGTGTGAAAAAAATATAAAAATTTTTAGATGTTGTTATTGCTGGAATTCTTATATTTGCATATTTCTTGATTTATAATTCAATTCCGCTTCAGAAAAAAACTGTGGAAAATGAAGTTATTCAGAGGGAGATAAAGTCGCTGGAGAAAGGATTACTTAAAAAGAAAGGCTGAGGAAATTCCTGATTATTCAAAGGAACTTGCGACTCTTCGTGAGATTGATGGTGGGATAAAAAGGCGGGAGTATTATTCAGTTATAAAATTTTTTTAGTTGAAAATAGCAAAAAAATGGGATTGATTATACGAAAAATTAATTATGAAAAAGGCAAAATGGATTGTGCAGGGAGAAATGGAAAAATTTTAACAATTTTGAGAGACTTGAGAATAATATTTTTAGAAAGGTATCCAAATTCTGAATTGGGATATTTGAAGGATAATGACACGGCAACGGTTTTTTTGAATATGTGATTGAGCCATTTCAAAATTAAAAAAATAATAGGAAGAGAAAAAAATGATAAAAATTAAATTTTTAAGATGATAATATTTGTAGTTGGAATTGTTTTTTATGCTGGTAAGTATTAATAAAAAAAGTATGGGAAGTATAAGGAAATTTTTGAATAATAGAAAAAAATTTTAATTGAAAAATAAAAGGAATCTGGAAAGTAAAAATTGTGAATGTGGTGGAAAGCAAAAATGCCGAAAGAAGTAAAATTATGGGAGAATATAACGAGATAATGGCAATTACAGAGAAATTATCGTTTTTATCCATAAAAAAAATGAATCAGAATTTAAGAAGATGATTTATGTTTTTTTCACATGATAGCGGACTGAAAATGAAGGAAATTTCAAAGTCTGAGAATGTATGGGAAAAGAAATGGGTATAGGCTTAAATATATTCATTTTACAGTATATGGAAGTTTGAATGATTTTTGGGAAATTTATTTATTTTGTGAATAAAAAGCAGAAAATATATTGATACGTCTAAAAATGTTTATGGAACTTACTAGTGATGGGTTCAAAATCTCGCTGGGATTTATAGAGAAAGTTGAAGATAGAAGTAAAATTAGTATTTAATGGCAATCTTATTGCAAAAAAATGTAGAAGTTGAATTAATGAAAAGGAACAATTTATTGTTAAAAAAATTATAAAAGAATAAAAGGATCAAAAATTGAAAAAAAGGGGGATTGCAATTTTGATGGAAAAGAAAGAAATTTAAGTTTATGACCGCTTTAATTCTGTTTTTTTATTTTTTTCAGGAAATAATATTTTTTTGGGGCAAAAAGTGGCTGACTATGTTAATAAAAGCGATGTGGAAAATGCTAAAAAAATATTTATTTATGAAGTTCAAAAGAAAGTGCAGACTGATAATAAAAAGACAAATGATGGGAATAAAGCCAAAAAAATAATAGTAAGCAAGGTAGTAAAAAAATAGTCAGGATGGACATAAAAAAATAATAATTCTGCTAATAAAAAGGAAGAAGATAAAAAAATAAAGGGAATAGTCAGAATCAAAAGCCAAAATCAGGTACAGCAGACTGTAAAAGGAAATAAAAAGAAAACTGGGGAAGTTGATTTAGAATATAGAAATGGGAAGGATATTACTGAGGCGCTTAATGGATTCTTTGGATTTGAAGTGATTGGAATTGACAATAAGGTTATTTTTTTAGTGGGGATGAGAATAAAATTGAGGAGATGAAAAAAAGATTATAAAGTCGCTAGATAAGGAAAAGGAGCAGGTTATAATAAAAAGGGACTATAATTGATACAAGTTCTAATTTATTTGAAAGGCTTGGAATTGATTGGAGCATAAATAGTGATAATGCAGGGTGCGAATAAAAGATAATTTGGTGGCAAAAATTTTTTTGAATGGAGAGGTTTCGATTGCATCAATTTTTTTCTAAAGGCAGGAAATTTTTTTAGGAATAGATTTTTAATTTACTGAAGGAAAATGGGGATATAAGGATTGAGGCTATGCCGACACTTATGATTATGGAAAACGAAGAGGGAGAATTGGAAGGTTACAGAAGAGGTCCTTGTTGGAGAAAAGAAAACTACGAAGAATGATACTGAATATGTAGAGCCGATTTTTTTCTGAAGCGAGGGATTGTTTTTAAAAATAAATCCTGAAATTAGGGAGAATTAATGGAGTGAAGAAAATTTTTGCTTAAAATTGATACGGAAATAAGCAATTTTAGATTGACTTCAAGTTATAATGCTTCTTCTGGCGCTAAGCAGAAAAAAATCAGACTAAGACAACGATTACACTGAATAATGGCGGTTCAACTTTTATTGGAGGATTAAAGCAGGATGTAAGCAAGGAAACGATAAGAAGAGTTCAGTTTTATCAAAAATTCCTATAATTGGTCCATTGTTTAAATATCGCATGAAATAATAGGGAAGTAAGGGATATTTATATTGAAATTGAAAGCAATTATACAGGATAAAACTTAATGGATAAAATAATTTTTTTAGATTTTTTTAATCCCCATAAAAAAATTTACAAATTATACTGGAAATTTCAAAAAAATGTAGTATAATATTAAGTAAAGGCCAGAATTAAAAATAATTTTTAAAATAAAAAAATTTTTAGTTAGGGAAAGGAAAAAGATGGTTTTCAATTCAAAGGATTGAAGAAATAATAAAAAAAGTTTATCAGTGTTAAAAATAGCTGTTATTGGCGATATGATGCTAGATGAGTATTTGATTGGAAAAAGTAAATAGAATTTCACCAGAAGCGCCTGTTCCGATTGTAAATATAGAAAAGGAAAGATTTGTATTAGGAGGGGCTTCAAATGTGGCAAATAATTTAACTTCGCTTGGAAAGGAAAGTTTTTTGTTTATGGAGTTATTGGAAATGATGCGAATGGGGAAAAAGTTTATTAAGGAGCTTGAGAATAAAGATGTAAATTCTGATGGAATTGTGAAGGATGGAACACGTCCAACAATCATTAAAAAGTAGAGTTTTATCTCAAGGACAGTAGTTGCTTAGATTAGATTGGGAAAAAAAGATACTGATATTTCAGAAGAAATTCAAAATCAGCTTTTGGAAAATTTTTGAAAAAAAATATCGAAAATATTGATGCAGTATTGCTTTCAGATTATAATAAAGGATTGCTTACGAAGCATTTATCTAAAAAAAGTAATTGAAATAGCTAAAAAAACATAATAAAAAGGGTAATGGTTGATCCAAAACCGCAAAAATTTTTAAAAAAATTATGTTGGAGCAACTTCAATGACTCAAATAGAAAAAGAAATTTTTAGATTATTTTTGGAATGAAAAAAAGTTTACAAGTGAAGAGCAGATTGCTGAAAAAAATGGCACAGTTAAAAGATGAACTTAAATTAGACAGCGTTGTGCTTACTCGAAGTGAAGAGGGAGTTTCGTTATTTAAGACTAAACATAAGAGAATACCAACTGTGGCACGGGAAGTTTATGATGTAACAGGAGCTGGAGATACCTTTATATCGACATTCTTACTTTCAATATGTGCTGGAGCGGATTTATATGAGGCTGGGGTAATTGCAAATATGGCATCTGGAATTGTAGTGGCAAAAAAATAGGAACAGCTACTGCAACACAAGATGAAATATTGGAATTTTACAAGGACAATGACAATATTTTGAAAAAATATAAAAATTGTTTATTATTATTAAAATAAAAAAATACAAATAGATAAAAAAATATAAAAAGAAAAAGGAAGTGAAATTATAGCAGATTATTGCAGTAGTTGAAGCTGGAGGAACAAAAATTTATATGTGGATTAGGGGACTGAAGATGGGAAAAATTATTGACAGAGTAAGCATTCCAACTACAACACCTGAAGAAACTATGGCACAAGTCATTGAATATTTTTAAAGATAAAGGAATTTGATGTAATGGGAGTTGGAAGTTTTGGACCGATTGATCCTGTAAAAGGTTCTAAGACTTATGGGTATATTACAAAAACTCCGAAACCTTACTGGAGTGATTATAATTTGATCGGAGAATTGAAAAAATATTATGATGTTCCGATGGAATTTGATACAGATGTAAATGGTGCGGCTCTTGCAGAAAGCTGGTGGGGTGCTGGAGAAAATCTTAAAAATGTTATGTATATTACAGTAGGAACTGGAATTGGAGCTGGAGCAGTTGTTGATGGGAAAATGCTTCAAGGATTGACTCATCCTGAAATGGGACATATTTTTTTGAAAAAGACATAAGGATGATAAATTTGAAGGAAGATGTCCTTTCCATAAAGACTGTATGGGAAGGAATGGCAGCAGGTCCTGCGATAGAAGACAGATGGGGTAAAAAAGGATTTGACCTTGCTGATAGAAATGAAGTTTGGGATATGGAGGCATATTATTTGGCTCAGGCTGTGGTAAACTATATTCTAATTTTATCACCACAAAAGGTAATTATGGGTGGAGGAGTTATGAAACAAAAACAGCTGTTCCCATTAATTAGAAAATATGTGTCAGAATTTTTTTAAACAGCTATGTTCAAAAAGAAGAAATTTTTGGAAAAAAATTGATGATTTTATTGTTTATCCAGGGCTTGGAGATGAAGCAGGATTCGTTGGTTCGATTGCATTAGGAAAAGTTGCATTGGAAAACAGCAAAAAAATAATAATTGAATTATAATTAATCAGAGGGGATTAATTAAAATGAAGAATATTATAAAGAATAAGGAAAAGCAAAATAAGTGAAAAAGACTTGCTGTCCTTTACTAAAAAGTGTGTATTATTTGTTAAATGGCAAGATTTCACTAATTGATACACTTGGAATTATCACTACAGAATTATGATGGAGATTTGAAAAAGTAGGATAATTCGTACAAAACAGCAAATTGAAAAGGGAGTTTCGCTTCACAGGGCTTTTTCTAAGATTACTGCAAATAGAATTTATGGAAATGGTTAAAATTGGGAAGAAACAGGAAACTTGGAAATAGTTTTTAAAATTTGTATGAAAAGTATGAATTTAATCAGAAAATAAAAAGGATATAAAAAGTTTGAGCATTTATCCAGTAACAGTTATAATTACAGCATTGGTTATTGTATTTATACTGTTAAAATTTGTTAGTACCTAAATTTGTCTTGATTTATTCAGATATTGGGCAGGAATTGCCGAAAGTTACACAAATTGTTATAAATTTCAGTAAAAATAGCTGATAAATATGGGATTATTTTTTGATTGCCATAGTTTTTTTATTTTTTTAGTTTTAAAAAAATGGAAAAAAACAAAAATGAGAAAAATTTTTTTGAGAAAAAAATTTTAGGAATAAAAATTATTGGAAAAAAATGTATAAAAAAATATTTGTATATTAAATTTTACAAAAATATGTATTCACTTACAGATGCCAATGTTCCATTAATTCAATCTTTAAAAAAATGTGTACAAATTCCAAAAGTTATGTTTTTAAATGAGGAATTGAAAAAATTATTTTGAAGATAGAAAAGGGTGAAAAGTATTCAAAAATCGTTTAAAAATACAACTTTTTTTGATAATGAATATGTAAGTTTTCTGACAATTGGAGAGAAAACTGGAGAAATGAAAATATCATTTTTTTAATCTGAATGAAATTTATTACGAAAAAAAGTTAGTGAAAAAGATAAAATGGCTTTTGAAAATGTTTGAACCATTTTCGATTATTTTTATTAGACAATTATTGGAATGATTGTATTTTTCAGTTATGCTACCTATTTTTTTAAAATGGGAGAAATGCTGTAAATATTAAAATTGAAAAAAATTTAATTTTTGAAATTTTTAAAATAGTAGTGATAATAAAAAAATAAAAAAACGACTAAAAATTAAAAGAAAAAGGATAATTTATTAAATAGTGCAAGAACACTCGCAACTTTGGTCGTGAGATGAATTGCACGAAAATTTTAAAGTAAGCATATAGGGAAACTTGTATGTAGACACGGAGCAAAACCGTGCAACAAAAGAAACTGAATTGCTGAGAACTCTTAAAAGCTAGTATAACCACAACATAATACGCTTCGTTCAAATATGGTATAAGTGTAGAAGGTGGCGAAAGCAGAAAAAAATATACTAGATGGTGCAGGTTAAATCCTAAACATTATGATAATAGACAATCAGCAGCTAATCCTGAAAAGGAAAGTTCAACGACTATCCCTCGTGAGGGGAGTACAATACAAGCGATTGGTATTGGAAGTGGTTTCGCCTAAGTTCTTGAAATAGGATATGGATAAGATATAGTCTGTGCTTGTTAGAGATAACAAGAAGTTCATAAAGGGAACTGCATAAGTAGTAGCGAACTTATGTGAACGACGCTTCCCACTGTTGTGGGGTTTTAAAAACTTTAAAAATATTTAAAAATAAACAGATAAAATGTAGAATACATGGTATAATATCTCTGATGAAAAGGAGGTGATTATATATGTATTTAACATTAAAACAACAGGTAAAACATCTTAGTAAAAAAGAGTTTAGGAATTTAAAACATTTATCTCATATAGCCAAGAACTTAACTAATGAAGCTATATATAATATTAGACAATACTATTTTTCAAAATAAAAAAAGTATTTAAGTTATAATGAAAAACTATAAAAATGCTTAAAAAAATAGTGAGAACTATAAAAAAATTAAATTCTAATATAGCTCAACAAATTCTAAAAGAAGTAGACGGAAGTTTCAAATCATTTTTTTGGACTTTTTAAAAACTTGCTAAGAATGGTCAATATAATGGTAAAAATAAAATTACCTAATTATCTTGATAAAGATGGTTTTACAACTCTTGTTATAAGTTTTTGTTAGATTAAAAAGATGATATGCTGATTATTCCTTATTCAAATTCATTTAGAAAGACACATAAGAAATCGCAATAAAACTACCACCAGTATTAAAAGGCAAGAAGATAAAAGAGATTAGAATAATGCCAAAACAACATTCTAGGGTACTTTGAAATTCAATACATTTATGAGGGTAGAAGAAGTTCAAAGGGAATTAAATAAAGAAAAATGCACTAGGAATTGATTTAGGGTATAGACAATCTTTGTACTTGTGTAACTAATAATGGAGCTTCATTCATAATAGATGGTGAAAATTAAAATCTATTAATCAATACTATAACAAGACAAATGCAAAAATTGCAAAGCATTAAAGATAAGCAAAAGATTAAGCGGACAACATTAAGACAAAAAGCGAATAGCTAGAAAGAAAAAAATAATCGCATAAATGATTATCTTTCAAAAGCAGCAAGAATAATTATAAATTATTGTCTTAATAATGATATAGGAAAAACTAGTTCTAGGATGTAATGAAGATTTTTCAAAGAAATTCAAATATAGGAAGTATAAATAATCAGAACTTTGTAAATATACCATATGGAAAAATTAAGAGATAAATTAATATATCTATGTAAACTATATGGAATAGAATTTAAACTGCAAGAAGAAAGTTATACATCGAAAGCAAGTTTCTTTGATGGAGATGAAATTCAATATATGATAAAGAAAATTCACAAAAATATATATTCAGTGGAAAAAAAGGATAAAAAGAGGACTATATCAAACAAGCACAGGTAAACTCATAAATGCAGATTGTAACGGAGCATTAAACATATTAAGGAAAAAGTAAAGTTGTGGATTTAAGCGTCCTATACAATAGAGGTGAGCTGAACACGCCTAAAAAGAATAAAGGGTAGTGTAAAAGCTATCAAACTTCTTAGAAAAATTTTTTAAATGTTTTTAAATATTTTTAGAACCCTGCGACTTTAGTCGTGGGAGGTTCAGGATAGAAAATTTTATAGAATCATCAAAATATGCACAAAATTTGTTTAAAATTCAAAATGAAATTATACAAAATGTGAAGGATGAAAGTCTGGCGGAAAAATGTGCCGATTATTACAGATGAAGTGCTGAATTATATGATTTTTACGGCTAAAAAAATATGAAGGCTGGGAATATTTTTGGAAATTGGAACGGCAACAGGATATTCTGGGCTATTTTTGGCACGGGTTGCTAATGAAAATGGCGGTTTTTGACAACGATGGAAATTGATGAAAAAAACGTTATGGAAAAAGCTGTGGAAAAATTTTAAGAAATTGGGATTGTTTGAGAAGAATAGAATGATTTTTGGGTGATGCTTTGGAAGAAATTCCAAGGCTTGATAAAGGGTATAAAATATGATTTTATTTTTTTATTGATGCATCAGAAGGGCAATATTTGAAGTTTTTTTGAGATGAGTTATGAACTTCTCAATGAAAATGGAATTATTTTTTTATTGATAATCTGATGTTTCGTGGACTTGTAGCAGTAAAAAGAAGAAATTCAAAAAGGTATAAAACTATTGTAAAAGGTTAAAAAGAATTTATAGAAAAAGTTAAATGAAGAATATAATTTTGTGCTGCTGCCGTTTGGAGATGGAGTTGGGATAGTAAAAATAAGTTTTTGCTTGACCTGTTTGGCAACTGTAAATATGATTAGATTTATTACTTGAAAAAAATAAGATTACTTGTAAAAAAATGAAAAATATTAAGTTGCTGAATATATTTTTATTTGATGTTAAAACAGCTGAAACATAGAATTTTATGAAGAGGCAGGAAAGAGAAGTGAGAGAAGATGAAATTTCTTTTGTATAATATTCGATATGGAACTGGAAAGTATTTGAATCAGCCATTTAAGCATATACAGGGGATATTTGGGACATTCTGTAAAAGCATATTTATCGGATTGGGAAATTTATTAATAGGTATAAGCCTGATCTTGTGGGGCTTGTGGAAGTAGATCTTGGATCATTTCGGATGTATAGCAGAAATCAGGCTACACTTCTTGGGAGAATTACGAGAAATAATAATGTTTATCAGTATAAATATGAGGAAGATTCACAGTATATGAAATTTCCAATGGTTAGAAAACAGGGAAATGCCTTGCTTTCCAAAAATCCAATTTTAAAGGGAGGAATTTCATTATTTGGATATTGGAATGAAAAAAATTGATTATTGAAGTGGAAACAGAGGATGTGATTGTGTTTCTTGTACATTTGGCACTAGGTGGAAAAAAACACAGCAAAAAGCAGATTGTACAGCTTTATGATCTTGTAAAAAGTGCAAAAAGCCAGTTATTGTAGCTGGTGATTTTAATGTCTTTTTAGGGGTGAGGAAGAAATTGAGATGTTTTTACAGGCTTCTGACTTGAAAAAAATATAAATACAAGAAAGGATCCGCTTTTTCGAGCTGGAATCCGAAGCAGGGAGACTTGATTTTATACTTTGCTCAAAGGAAATAAAAGTTAATAGTTATGAAGTGATACAAACTCAACTTTCAGATCATCTGCCGATATTAATTGACTTTGATATTGTTCATAATTATTCATAAAAATCAAATCATTAATTTTATTAATGAAACTATAAAAAAACTTATATATTTAACATATTGATTTTTTTATAATTTTTGCTATAATAAATTTATCAAAAGATAAATAAAAAAATAATCAGGAGGAAGTATTATGAAAATGATAAAGAAGGATAAGGGATAATAGAATAGTTGTACAATTTAATTATAAGCCCTTGTCTTGGGTATATAATCATTTTTTTATAATGGATTTCTGTTTTAATAAAAATAATTTTTGCCAATGACTTTTTGGGTTGTTGGCTCTTTGTTTTGTATACAAATATAATTTATTTAGAGCCTTTTAGGAAGGCTCTTTTTATTTTTAAAAAGATATTTTTAAGGAGATGATTTTTATATGATAAAAGCTGGTATTATTGGAGCAACAGGATATGCTGGACAGCAGTTAGTTTGGATATTAAATAATCATAAGGAAGTGGAACTTGAATTTATTTCATCACATTCAAATACTGGGGAAGATATGGGAAATGTGTATGCAAATTATAAAAAAATATTTTAAGAAAAGAATTAATTTCTTTGGAAGAAGCTGAAGAAAAATTTTTAAAAAAATATTGATGCATTATTTTTGGCATTGCCACATGGATTATCTGAAAAAAATAACAAAAAGGCACTTGAAAATGATGTGAAAGTCTTTGATTTGGGAGCGGATTTTTAGATT